>Ga0247844_1000070_pt1 | contig 197352 bp, 190 predicted proteins | sample LaCtaG_FD_192421 | JGI IMG/M metagenome (GOLD analysis project Ga0247844, IMG submission 192421) | Freshwater microbial communities from meromictic Lake La Cruz, Castile-La Mancha, Spain - LaCruzMarch201714.5m_1 | ecosystem: Environmental > Aquatic > Freshwater > Lake | place: Spain...
TGGGCTTGGTGTGGGGCTTGGTGTCGGGCTTGGTGTCGGGCTTGGTGTCGGGCTTGGTGTCGGGCTTGGTGTCGGGCTTGGTGTCGGGCTTGGTGTCGGGCTTGGTGTCGGGCTTGGTGTCGGGCTTGGTGTCGGGCTCGGTACCGGGCTTGGCGATGGTGTCGCTGTCGGCGATGGTGTCGGGCTTGGTGTTGGAGACGGGACAGGAGGTCGAGCCGAGGCTGGGGAAACGAAGATCAAAAGGCTGATGAGGCTAAAAGCGCCAATAATGAACGCTCGGTTGAGTGAGCAGGATGGCGGGAAGCAGGCGTCGGATTTCGGGCTTGTTCGTGAGTCGGTTGATTGGCTCATTGAGTGAATAGTTTGGTTTGCGCGGAAGAGCCCAATCCATGCAGCCAGCGCCGATCACCCTTCACTTTGGAGACCTGCCCTAGAGAACCCGGAATAGCTTAACCTGTTGCGTCGGCGACAATAAATTCGCATCTCGAGGCCAGGTCAAGCCGTTTTTTCGTGTGCCAGTTATTTATGGAGAGGTGCTCTATCGAGATCGATGCGGGAGGGCGTTACAATTCGGATAATTGAGGGAAAAACCAGGCGGGGTAAGGGTCGGGGCGTCTGTGTGGCAGGCGACAGCGCCGGTCTTCGAAGAGGTCGCGAAGCCCCATCGCGCCGCCGTGCACCCATTACCTGCCTGCGCGACGCTGGCTGGGTTGTCTCGCTCCGGGCAGGGATCACATTACTGACGGGTGGAGCTTGATCGAAAGTGACGCAGTGCACTATTCCGAACGGATGTTTTTGCGTCTTTCGAAGCAAGCCTCCGTCGAGCTGGCCATTCTCGCCCTCGCGCTCTTCCTCCGCATTTGGATGATCGAGGTGAAGCCGGCGCATTTCGATGAAGGCATAAATGGCTGGTTCGCCGACCGGATGACCGAGACCGGCTTCTACCGCTACGACCCGATCAACTACCACGGGCCGCTCCACTTCTACGGTGTCTTCCTGTCGCAGACGCTCTTCGGCCGCGAGCTTTGGGCACTGCGGCTCCCTGCGATTCTGGCGAGCATGCTCTGTGTCTGGGCGATGCTCCGCTTCGGCTCGTTTTTCGGCTCGACTGTCGCACGGTTGGCTGCGCTCGCCATGGCGGTCTCGCCGGCCTACGTCTTCTACGGGCGGTATTCGATTCACGAGTCCTGGCAGGTGCTTTTCTGCATCCTGCTCCTGCAGGCGATTCTCCGCCTGTGGCGCGATGGCGGTCGTTGGGATCTCTTTCTGGCCATCGGATCCATCACCGGCCTCATCTTGACGAAGGAAACGTATATCCTGCACGTCGGTTGCTTCGTTCTTGCCGCAGGCGTTCTATGGCTTTGGCAAAAGGTCGTGCCGTCACGGCCGGTTTTGCCGTTCGCCCGGCGGCAATGGAAGCGCGAAGACGTCCTTCAAGCGCTCGGGATCGCCGCGCTAGTCATCGTGTTTTTCTACTCGGGCACCTTCCGCGACTTCCCGGCCATCGCCGGACTCTGGCAAACCTTCGCCGCGTGGTTTCAGACCGGCGTCCACGCGGACGGACATGAAAAGACGACCTACGATCTCATCGGTCCGCTGAACTGGTATTGGGTGGCCCTGATGGCACGCTATGAATGGCCGGCCTTACTTGGACTCCTGGCTTGTGTGCGCTACATTCTCCCCTCCGATGCGCGCCTCCGCTATGTCGCGATCGCCGCTGGCGGCACCCTCCTCGCCTACTCGATCATCCCCTACAAAACCCCGTGGTGCATCATCTCGATCCTCTGGCCATTTTACCTTGTTGGAGCCGCACTGGCCGAGGAAGCGGCACGCTGGATCGGCCATCGTGTCGTCGTGATGGCCCTCGCCCTGTCGCCCGTCGCGGCCTCCGTCGTTGCGAGTTTGAATCTGAATTTTCACAACTACACGGACGACCGGGAACCCTACGTTTACGTGCAGACCTACACTGATATCAATTTTTTCACGGTCCCGCTCCTCAAAGCAGCCGAGGCCGATCCACAGAACTATGACCTTGCGGGAGTGATTGCCCTCGAGAGCGATTATCCGCTGCCCTGGATCCTCGGTGATTTCACCCGCATCGGCTACCACAGCAAAGAGAGCCCTCCGGCCGACTGGAATGCGGCGTTCGTTGTAATCGAAACAGCGCGCGAAGCGGAAATCGAGCCCTTCCTCCGCGAGCCTTACTTCAAGCGCCGGTTCCGCCTTCGGAGCGCGCAGGAGGAATGCACCGCGTATCTTCTGGCTTCAAAGTTCTCGGATTTCATCCCGGGTCAACCCGAATTCCGCCCCGCCCGATGAAAGCCATTGCTGCTATGTCGGCTGCGAGAAAAGTCGGCGGGCTCGGCGATCCCGCCCTACCGGGATGGGCTCTTGACATTTTGGCTGGGAATAACCGATGTTATTACATGGCCATCGAAACAAAAGTTCGCAAGATTGGGAATTCGCTCGGGATCGTGCTTCCGAAGGAGGCACTGAATGCGCTGAAGGTCGAGGAGGGGGCGACGCTTTATCTCACTGAGGCACCAGAGAATTCTCTGCGAGTGACGCCGGATCGGCCCGGCTTTAAGGAGATGATGGAAATTGCTGACAGCCTGATGAAGCGCTATCGCAACGCGCTGCGTGAGTTGGCCAAGTGAAAACATCGGTCTGGATTGAAGAGGTAGCCTGTCATGCTTTTCATGCGGAAATGCTTGAGCGTTTCGGAGGTCTCGAGGGGGTGCGCGACGCAGGGTTGTTGGAGTCAGCACTGCACCGTCCTCGGCATCTCTTTGCCTATGGCAAGCCGTCTTTATTCGATCTCGCGGCCGCATATGCTGCCGGGATCGTCAAAAACCACCCATTTCTCGATGGTAACAAACGGACTGGTTTTGTCTCTGCCGCGCTTTTTTTAGAGATCAACGGTCACCGCTTTATCGCTCCCGAGGAAGAGGTCGTCGAGCGCACGCTGGCTCTCGCGGCGGGGGTGATTGGCGAGGTGGAGTATGGCGCGTGGCTGGAAAAATCGTGCGTTCAGCAGGCTGGGTTGGCTTGATTTTTAGGTCATCCTGAGCGGTTTACTTGGCAACAGCACCATAATTGACATTTTTAATGGGAAATGGCACAATGATTCCCATGGACATCGCGATCGATAAAGTCGGGAGGATGGTTTTGCCGAAGGAAATCCGGGATCGTTTACAGTTGGTCGCCGGAGATTTTCTGGAGGCTGAGGTGCGGGCGAACGAAATTCTGTTGCGCCCGCGTCGAGCCTCTGCGGCGCGGATTAGCCGGGAGGGAGCTCGGGCAATCTGGGATGCGCCAGGAGCGTCGGCCACAATCGAGGAGATCGGGGTAGCGACGAGGCGTGGAAGGGCAGAACGCGATGGGCGGGCCTCGGGACTATGAGAGTGTTTCTCGACACCGATGTGCTGGTGAGTGCAAGTGTGCGACAGCATCAGCATTTTGCTGAGTCTGCTGCGGTTCTGAATCGGTGCGCTGCAGGCGAGGAGGTTGGGATCATCCATGCCCACAGCCTGCTGGAGTATCATTCGGCGATCACGCAGTTGCCTCGCGGCCTCGCCGTGCCGCCTGCCCATGTCTCGACCCTGTTGAACGACGGGATTCTGCCGTTCGTCCGATGCGTCTCTCTGGATGTCGAAGAGATCACCCGGGTTCAAATTCGCGCCGGGGAATTAGGAGTGGTCGGCGGGATGATTTATGATCTCTTTCCCCTTTCCGTCGCCATGCGAGAGAATGTCGATCGGCTATACACATTCAATACCGGGCACTTCCGCGCATTGGCGGAGCCAGGGTTCCGCGACCGCATTGTGAACCCGTGACAGCCGTGTGGGTGAGTGCAAATGGCGGCCGCTCAAGGGTTGTGAGCAGGGTCGAACTGGCGGGAAGTTTGGTCCCAGAAGCGTCGGAACTTCGAGATCGCCTCTCCGAAAAGCGTCGATCGGCTGGCATTTGCTATGCGGACGAGCGCGGGTTCTCCCTCCATCCATCCGGTTAGGGGTTCCTTGGGAACGATGAAAAAATAAACGACTGGCTCGGCGAGTTCGACCTCGCCAGATGGGTTTCTCGGCCCGCCGGCTCGCACGGCCAGCGGGCCGCCGGAGTTCGCGGCGAGCGAGTTCCTGCGGATCTGGTGGGTGGCGGATTGTTCGAACGACGAAACGGTTCCAGATATCACGACATGGCGTCCTGGAATGTACGCCTCGGCCGGCAGCCCGGCAGCGAGCGGAATCTGGGACAGGCGGCTTTGGGGGATGGCGGCGAGAATCTCTACCGAACGCAGATTTCCAACGGACGTGAGTTCGACACCGGTTCGTTCGAAGTTCCCTGCAAGGTCGGAAAGTCGAGGGCCGACGACCTGCCCGTCGCAGGGGGCGCGGAGCTCGAGGCTTGCGAGGAGTTTCGAGGCCTCGCGGATTTGTTCAGCGAGGCCTTGGGCAATTGCCTCCTGGCGCGACTGAAGTTCATGACGTTGGCCGCGGGCGTATTCCAGCGCGAGGGTCTCTGCTCTCCGATGGGCAGCGCGGAGCTGCCCGAGCCTTGCAGACTGCTCCGGATTCGAGAGACGAAAAAGGATCTGATCGCGGGCGACCACATCGCCATCCTTGACGAAAACTTCGTCGATGAAGCCCGGACACACCACGCGGACCGGTTCGAGTATGCTGAAAACAACGATGCCGGGAATCGGAGACAGCGGGACGAGCGGGGCAAAGAGGAGAACCAGAACGATGATCGACGAAATGACTGCCCTCCACCATTTCCAGCGCTGGCCAGATTTTTGCGATGCCGCAAGGAACCGCCTTCCGTGAATAACGAGCGGAGCAGCCATACAGCCCAGGGCGAGGGCGACAAGCAGGATCCCTACCCCATGAAAAATGGCGATGGCCGAAATGCAAATGCCCGCCATGATCAGAATCCGCCACCCCAGGCAGGCCAGACCGTAGGCCGTGAGTGGCCAAGAACTCCGGGGAGCGTCAAGCCCGAGGCACCACGTTTGCAAGGCAGCGGATGCCGCCTGAGATGCCCTGCCGTAGAGATTCGGGATGCCGAGGGCGTCGGCGACGATGAAGTAGCCGTCGTAGCGCATGAGCGGGTTGGCGTTAAAAAGAACGGTCGTCACCGTGGCCAGCAGAATCAAGTTCGCACAGAGCGTGTGGAGGAGCCCCTCGTCGGTATGGGACCAGACAATCGCCGCGATGGCCGCGAGGAAGATCTCCGTGCCCATGCCCGCAGCACTCACGGCGATGCGACCCCAGCGGGTGCCGATCCGCCACGATGACGTGGCATCAATGTAAGACAGGGGGAAAAAGAAGATCAAACACACGCCCCACTCCGGAATGTGGCCACCGAGGCGATGGCACACCAGTCCATGACCGATCTCGTGAAGAATCTTCAGCCCCACAAAAATGACGAGGAGAGCCGGTGCATTGACGAGGCTGAAAACGCTGCCGAGAGACTGAATGAAGGCTGCAAAGTCCGTCGAAATCGACCATGCGCCCCAGGCGATGAGACCGATGGCCGCGGCCGCGCCCCACTTCGAAAACAACGGACTTGTCCATCGCTCGAGCCACTCGAAAAACCGCTGCGGATTTCCGAGTGAGAACTTGATGAAGAGAGGGTTGAACGGCCCCGGGGAGCGCGCAGTTTTTCCAATCCGACCGACGAGAAGGCTGGCCGCCGCCGCCCGCCCGAGAAGCTCGGCGCGTTCCTCTGGAGAGAGAGCTGAAGGCGCTTCGGAAAGGATCTCGCTCACAGTCCGCGATCCGTCGAGTCCGCGAAAAAACTCCGCCTCGTCGCGGCCGCACCGAAAAAATGTGCCCGCGTTGGGGTTTTCCAAAACCCAGTTTTCGCTGCCTTCGAAGGACTCCGGTCGAAACCGGCACCCCGGCTTGAGGCACGGCCGTTCGTCAGCAGAGGCCTCTCCAGAATTCATCGGAAGAGCCATGTGCTCACCATGCGCCACGGCTTTCTCAGGAGGAGCCAGATGATCGGCTTGGGAGATGAGATGATGACGCCCCGTCCTCGCATGCCGGGGCGGAGATCAAATTGGGCATTGGGAATTTGCGCCTCGGCGATGAAGATGTTTCTTCCGTCGCTTGGCTCCGAGCGCACGCGCACACGCTCGAGCGAGGCGGGGATTCGGCGGCTGGGGAATGCATCGAGTTGGATCTCGGCGCGCTGGCCTTCGCGAATAAGGGAAATTTCGGTATCCGGAACCGAGAACTCTGCAACGAGAGGATCGAGCGGAGCGATTTCCAGGAGTGGATGACCGAGCTCGACGGCCGCACCGCGCGCCCGCTCAAGCTCGCCGCCGATGACCACCCCATCGATCGGCGCACGAAGGACCAGATTATTCCGCCGGTGTTGCAAAACGGCGAGCTCGTGAGCGAGGCTCTCCGCATCAAGGCTCCGAAGAGTGGCGGCGGCGTAGTTCGAGCCTTCGAGGTCCGAGGCACTCTCGAGTTTTGCCGATGCCAGTTTGGATTCGACTTCCGCAAGGCGCTCGGCCGTCTCGCGGCCATCGATTTCCACGAGGACGTCTCCAGCCTTGACAATATCTCCGCGGCGGCCGTGAACCTGCTTGAGAACGGCATCAAATGGCGAAGCGACATATCGGCAGAGAGAGGGCTCGAGAACGACTTGCGCGCGGACGCGGTCAGGAAGAGGAATCCATGCAAGGAGGAAGAGAACTCCAGCGATGCCGAACGCGGTGCGCCGGTTGACTTTTCTCCATGCCTCAGCGAGGGAGGGGCGATCCGGCGCCATCAAGCGACCGATGGCCCGGAGGTCGTCGACCTTCGGAGCAAAGGCTGCCGATCCGGCAACGACCACCGCAAGATCCTTTCCCAGCACGATACGTTCTGCCTTGACCGATCCCGTGAGGCGGGCGATCTCCTCGAGGGCGGCACCACCGCGCGACTCCGACAGGGCGCGACGAACCTCAAGGGAAAGTGCGCCAGCACGGGCAGGCTTCTCAGGACCCGATGCGATGAGACGCCAACCCAACAACGTCTTCTGACCGAAAAAAACCGCCGATCCCCCAGACTGCCCGGCAAGCCATTGATCGATCACCGGAGCAGCCTCCCCGGTCGAGAGACTCGCCCCAAGAGACGTCAACGGGCTTGTCGTGGACGGACCACCGGGGCAGGCAAGAACCGCGAGGCCAATGACTTGGCGGGCAAGCTCCAGAGCCCCCGGATTCGTCAGAGCCGCCCAGACAAGAAGCCAGTCGTCGTCGCGAATTCGCGACGCAAGAAGGTGCACGGTGCGCCCGTCGAATTGGAAATTCTTCTGAAAGGAATCTCCGACAGCCGGAATGAAAGGCACGGCCGTCTGCGTGAGATTCTGGGCAACGGCAGGATCGGGCTCCGCCCCGGCAATCCGTTGGATCGCGCCTTGACGGCCCCCCAAAATCTGAACCGCGTCCACATGCAGGGCTTCGCGGACCCGTCGGCAGAAGTCATCGAGAACCCCGGGTGACGCAGGGAGAGATCGGAACTCGGAAACGTCGCGGGCCAAAGGTGAGGTTAAACGGCAGGTTTGGCTCCCACCTCAGCACCAGCCAAAGCGGGATCTTTGGCCTGAAGCGTGCGTTGGAGGGCAGAGAGCAGGCGAAGAGCGCCAGGATGGGTCATCGCGATCCGGGTGTGGATCGGCATCGCGCGAGCCTCGCCGCCGTCGGCGACAACTCCCGACGAGAAATCGAGGAAGATTTCTTCCGCCGAGGCCTGCACGAGAGCCTGCGATGCATAGAGGGCACCGGAATTTTCATACTTCACGCGGAGGGTGACTTTGGAGGGATCGGTTGCCGGCTGGTTCATAGTCACCGTGTAGAGTCGGCTACGTCAAAGGTCAAGAGGCACTTGGTGCCCGCCGAGACCTGAGCGCCAGTCGCCTCCGGCAGGGTGACCTTGATACGGACCGTATCAACGACGGCCGTGGCGACCGGCGAAATAAAGATGACTTCGCCGGGGAGAGTGAGATTGCGATCTGGTATCGAGATATTCACCCGATCCCCCGTGTGAAGTTTGGACGCCCGATCGACCGGAACATTGAACTGTGCGGTCAGGGGCTCGATCTGGACGACCGTGGCGACATGCTCATTAGGCCCGGGAACGCTTTCGGCGACATCGTAGCGAACCTCGGTCACCGCTCCATCCATCGGGCTGCGCAGGGTGAGGCGTTCCATCTGTGACTCCGTCCTCTTCTTTCTCAGCCTCGTGATATTGAGTTCGCTCTGGGTGCGGGCGAGTTCCTCCTGAGAGGCAAATTTGCTTGCGACGAGCTTCCTCAACTTTTCCAGTCTTCGCTCGAGGACTTGGGCTTGTTCTTCCGCAATGGCGGCTTCCTGCTCGAGGACGCGGGTATCGAGCTTCACGATCAGATCTCCGGCCTTGATCGATTGGCCTTCCTTGACCCCGACCTGGGTAACCACACCCGATTCCGGAGAGGAAATCTTAATGACGCGACCCGGCTCAAGGTATGCGGCAATCTCCTCCGCTCGCAGGTTGAATCCCACGAGAAGGACTGCTGCTGAGAGGATCGCTCGCATTACGGCGTTTTCCGGCCTGTGGACGGACGAGATTTTCCATCACCGGAGACGGCATTTTTCTGGAGCTCGAGAATCGGGAGTCCGTCCGCCGCCTTCGCTCGGACGACCGTGACATTTTCCGTCTTGAGGAGGTTGCCCATCGCGCGCTCCAGTCCCACGACCGCGACTTGGCAGACGGTGGCCGACATGGCAAGTTGCATCTCGGCCGCCTGCAAGCGGTTTTGAGAATCCAGAACGCGATCGAGGTATTCGCTTTGCGATTGCTTTTGGTCAAATGTCTCGCCGGTTACCGCGACGGCATCGAGTTCCTGACGGGCTTTGAGCTGGTTGAGATCCGCAGAAGCGGCGGCAACCGATTCGAGGTTGGCCTGAAAATCCCGCCACGCGGTCTCGAGCTCGCGAGTGGAAACCTTGACTTCGAGGAGAACGGTATCGACGGTGGTTTTAAACTGATTAAAAAGCTGGCGCATCTCAAGGCGCCGTCGCTCGAGTTTTGCTTTGGCGGCGTTGTTCTCGATCGGCAATTCCACGCGGATTCCCACCTTGAACCCAGGCGCGCCTTCCTCAAATTGATTCGACCACGCCGTCGCAAAATTGTTGTCCGGCTCGATCCCCGCCACGTAGCCCTCAAGGAGGAGGTTCACGACCGGGAGGATCTGGTTTCTCGACATTTTCTCGCGGATCGATGCCGCCCGGATGCCTTGAATTCCTTGAAGAATCTCAGACCTTTGAGCGAGGGCTTTGCGCGAAAAGCTCTCGTAGTTGAGCGGGTATCCAGAGGTCAAGAGGGGGTCTATCGGAATGAGCTCGCCAGAGTTCCAAGCGGCAAGATCGGGATCATTGACGAGACTGAGCAGGCGATCTTGTGCATTCGCCACCTCGCGGACGGACCGGATCAGATCGGCTCTCCGGAACGCAACCGCGCTCCTGGCTCGGACGAGTTGAGAGGCGATGGCATCGACATCGCTCCGCCCATTGAGTTCCGCTTCCACGCGCACCGCCCCGTCCAAGTAATGACGCTTCTGGATGAGCCCAACCCTTGCGAGAAATAGTGCCCAGTAGGACCGGCAGACTTCGAGCAGATGGCTTTCCGATTGGCGAATCTGCTCGAGGTATGCGCTCTTTGTGTCGATGCGGGCGATCTCGATGAGCGCCGTATTGTAGGCGACTCCAGCGCCGTTCACCAAGGGTTGAATGACGCTCAGCTTGAGTCGGGAGTTGCCTTGCGGGTCAGGCGTGAGGAATTCGGAGTTATCGGTGAGAGTGCCAAATTCTTGGGAGAGCCGGACATCGGCCCCAGTGGCGAGCTTTTTTGCCACGCCAAACTCGTTGTTCCACTGGCTTTGAGTGAATCGTCCGTCGGCACTCCCCGTTTCGAGCAGGGAACCAACCGGGTCGTTCGTGTAGTCGTAGGCCGAGGCTACGAATGCTCGGGTATCAAATTGGCCCTTCGCCTCCTGAATCCCGGTTTCCCGGATCAGAGGGACGTCCGAAAAGACTTTAATTTGGGTGGAATTCTTGAGTGCTCGAAGGAACATCTCCTCCAGAGTGATTTTGCGACCGTCCTTGGAGTCGATCGGCAATCCGACTTCCTTTTGCCACCAGAGGAAGTCTTTTGCCTGAGCTGGTGTCTGGGGACTGGGCTCCACAGCCCCGCCCGCCGGCCCCTTGATGGTGCTGCGATACTGCTCGATCACCTCATCGATTCGGGCTTCGACATCCGGGTCGTTGCCATAGCTCAGGGGAATCCCGAGAAACGACTTTGGCACGGGATCGGGTTCCTGAGCGACGGAGGTGAAGATCACCGACAGAGCCGCCCCCCAAGCGAGCATGAAAAACGCACGCCTCATCCGCGGGAAAGCCCTGAATCCGTTGTGAAATAATTCATAAAGCGGTTGAAATGCGATTTGTTCTGAACTTCTATCTAGTCGGAAGGGCAATAAATCCGATCCGATCTACCAGTGTCAAGACAACCGAAAGCCAAGAGGAAGCTAGAGTTTGAGGCCCTTGAGAGCCGCCTGCTCTTCTCGGCGACCCCGGTTGTTGCCGTCGATGCGCCGGATCGTCCGATGATTTCCGAGGCGTTCGACTACTCGATATCCTTTGATAACGCCGGCACACCGCCCAATGCCGAGGGCTATGGGCCATTTATCGACCAGAGGTTACCAGAGGGGCTTGATTTGACCGGAGGAGCGACGGTCTACGGGCAGGGAGTCGCCGCCGCCAAGGCCGTGGATAACTCAACGGGAGCAACGGCCGTGACGTTCGAGCATCCCTTCACGAAAGAAACCATCACGGTCCAACCGGGCGAGGAGTATTACATCTACGAACTGCCATTCGGCAGCCTCGTGCCCGCACAGCCGAATATCGATATCGCCTTCCAAGCGACCACGGACAAGACCGAGGGAGCACTCGTTGATGCTCCGCTAACGATCGAGGCCCGCGGCGGATTCCGCTTTGGATTGGATCCTCTGAACAATCCCACGACGGATCCTCCGATCGTGTCCGGGATCGTGACCGACACGGTGACGCCCACAGCGATGGAGGTGTCGAAAGCCGTTCTTGCGCCCGAGGGAGAGACGGCAACCGGACCGAATTACCCGCGAACATTTGAGATCAAAGTCGACATCGCGAATGGCGAAACCGTCACCGACCTGACAGTCCGCGATCTCCTGCCAACAAATTTGCAATTTGTTCCCGGGAGTCTGGTCGTGACCGGCGCGGCGCACACCGTAAATGCCGAGCCGGTCGCCCCCACGCTACCGACGCCAGCGGACCGGGACCTCGAGGTTCTCTTCGCGACGGTGACCGGGACCACAAGCAAAACCGACATTACCATCCAGTATCAGGTTTTCGTCCCGGAGTTCGACGCTTCGGGAGCTCCCGTGCTGGATCCCTCATCGGGAGCGGCATCGAGCTCGACAAATGGGGTGGACGCGACGGCGACGTATGATCCCGACGGTCCGGGCGGCCCGCTCCCGCCGGGAACGATTAACGACACCGTGGCCGACCCCGGAAGTTTGCCCAATACAGCGACGCTCACAGACCGTTCTCTGGCCACCCAGAAGTCGCTCGCCTTGGTGAATGACATCAATGCCCCTGGCCTCGGCCCCGGCGACACGATGCGATACACGATTAACGTCCAGGCATCCGACTATTTCGAGTTTGCCAATCTGGATTTCAGCGACCTCATCAGTGATGGCCAGAGACTGGATACAGGATCCGCCCCGACGCTTTCGTTCCGCGAGAATGGGCTGGTGACAACAGGTGTTTTTGATCCGTCGGACTATTCCTTCGTGCGCAATGGCGTGACCGGCGTCACGACGCTTTCGTTCGATGTTTCCGCCGCAATGCAAGCGCTTGGCGGCGATGGGTTCCTCACCGGCGACCTTGCCCGCGATGCGGTCTTAACAAACGGAACGATCCTTTCGATCACCTACCAGACTGTCGTCGAAGGCGCTTTTGAAGGCCCGGTCGCACAGAATCCGAGCACGGGCTCCGGCGATGCCATCGGCAACAACGTCACCGTCAGCGGCCAAGTGAGGAAGGATGATTTGTCGCTCGGTTCGTTTGTCACCGATGGCAGCAGCGCCTCGGCGACGGTGCCCGAGAGCTCGCCGTCGAAGTCGGTCTACGCGGTGAACGGAAATCCCGGAGTCACCACCTCGTTCAGCCCCGGCGATCATGTGACATTCCGGTTCAGCATTCCGGCACCCGCTCAGATCGATCAACTCACGGCGACCGACTTTCTTCCGTTACCGAAGTTTCTCGCGACTGAGTTGACGACGCTGACAACGGTGTTTGTTTCGAACCCGAATACTTACGTTCCCATGGCGCTGAATCCCGGCGAGGTCCTCGTTGTCATGGACAGCGATCTCTATGAGTCGGCTTCGGGCACGGATCCGCTCAAGCAAAACATCACCCCCACCCTCTCGACAAATTCCCCGTCGAACAAATTTGAGGTGGCTTTTGGCGACCTCGAGCCCGCCTCCGGCCTGTCGTCGGAAATCCGGGTCTTCTCGACGCTGACCGCCACCGACCGCCCGACCGCGGACGGCCTCCAACTAACGAATCAATTGGTCGTTGACGCCAAGACGAGCGATGGCTCGCCGATCCAGACAGTCCGGATCGCACAGATCGTCGTCGAAGAACCGGTGTTGGCGATCGCCAAGGGCGTCGTGGGTTACAACACGGTCGGCCTCGCACTCGGCGGAATCACGTTTACCGCCCCGAATGTTGCCAGCACTTTTACGGGCGTGGTCAACTCCGCCGCGAAGTCCGACGCCATCGACGCCTCGAACTTGTCGGCCAACGAAGTCGACGGACGCGATCAGGTCCGATTCGCTCTCGTGCTGGGAAACTCGGGACGCAGCGATGCCTTCGACGTGCGGTTTCAAGACCAGATCCCCGTCGGATTCGACTTCCCGGTTTCGCCCGCCGGAATGGATCTCACGCTCCGCCTCGGTGATGGAACTCTCCTCACGCAGGGCGTGAACTACACATTTACGATCGATTCCCCAACGCGAACGTTCTCGCTCGAACTGATCGATTCCGGCTCCGAAGGCGCGCTCAATCAAGGCAAGCTCGGCAACGGGACGGATCTCACGGACGGAAAAAACTTCCTCGTCCTGACCTACGATCTTGACTTGGATTCGACGGCGGACAGCGGATCAAAATTTACCAACACGGCAACCCTCACGAACTACGTGGGCCTCGAGGGCAGCACGACCAATCGGGTTCCGGAAGGATTGGATGCCACCGCCTTTGTGACGACCGCCACGCCGCTCCTTGCAAAAACACTTGTCAGCACAGAGTTCGTCACCACGAACAATTCGAACACGCAGGCGGTCATCGGAGAAGAGGCCACGTATCGCCTTGTCCTGACCGTCGCAGAAGGCCGGACCGCTGGCGCAAAAATCGTCGATACCCTTGATGCCGGACTCTCCTATATCTCTGGCAGCGCAGTTGCCGCGGGGAGCGGGGTGGCGGCGAGCGTCAATGCCAGCGTGAGCGGTCAAGTGATCACGTTCGATCTCGGCGATATCCTGAACAGCAACGACAGCAACGCAACGGCTGAGACCGTGACGATCACCTACAAAGTCCGTGTCGACAATGTCCTCGGGAACCAACAAGGCACGCTCCTGAACAACCGTGCCGTCGGTGAGTGGACGGCGACGGACCAGACGACGGATCCGCTAGGAAGCACATCCTCCGTTCGCTCATTGGCTCCCGTGAGTGCCGCCAACATCACGGTGGTCGAGCCCGACGTTGTCGTTTCTAAAACCACCACCGCTTCGTCCGGCAGTCTCGATGCGGGAGATGCCGTTTCTTACACGGTGAGCTTCACGGCCAATGCGGGCCGACCCGAGGCCTTCGAGACAAGGTTGCTCGATCCGCTGCCGTCGGAGTTCGTTGCGCCGGTAATCACCGGTGTGACCGATTCCGCAGGCATCCTGACCATTGCCGACTTCGCCATCTCGGGCGGCGGAACGCTGCAGTATGCGGGAAATCAACTCATCGACATGAGCCCTGGCCGCACGATCAGCGTCACGGTGTCGGGATCGCTCTCGACTTCGGTTGCTCCGAACCAAGTCATTCGCAACGGGGCGTCGGTTTCCTGGTCGAGTCTCGATGGGGACTCTCCTTACGAGCGCGATGGTTCGGACGGCATCGGACCGGATAACACGGTCCTGAACAACTACGTCGATGATGCAACGGTCAGCTTCACCACGCGGAACGTTGGCGTCACGAAATCGATCGTGGCCACGTCGGAGGCCCACACGTCCGGCTCGGCCCTCGTGGTCGGAGAGATTGTGCGCTATCGCATTGAGGCATCGATTCCCGAGGGCGCGGCTCCGGGATTCCAAGTGCGAGACCTTCTGCCGACCGGATTGACTTTTCTCAATGACGGGACTTCGACTGTTCAGGCGATCGGGTTGATCCAGACCGCCGGATTCGGGTCGCTCGCGGCCGGGGCCTTACCATTGACACCGACTGTGCTTGGCGACTTGAATATCAGCCGCTCGCCGACGTCGAACAGCGATACCTACGTCTCGGGGACGGACGTCTATTTCAAGCTCGGCAGTCTGACGAATCCGAATCTCAACAATGGTGTCACCGAGAAGGTTGTCATCGAATTCAATGCGATTCTGGACAACTCGGTGGCGGGCGGAAACGATGCCGGCGACGTTCTCGGGAACCAAGCACGTGGGATTTCCGACGGACGGGATCTGGCGACGTCGAACCGCGTGAACGTCCAGGTTCTCGAACCCGGAATTTCCGTCGACAAGGTTTTATTCAACCCGGCCGGTGGCGTTGTTCTTGGTGGAGGTGAAGCGATTTCGTATACCGTGACGCTCACGAATCCCGGAGGGCCAAATGGCTCGACCGCCTTCGATATCGATGTGTCCGATATCGTGCCGGTCGAACTGGAAAACGTGACGCTCGGGACAGTGACGCCGTCTGCGGGCGTTGGAACTGTAACGACATCGCTGGTGGGAAATACTCTCACCGTCAATGTCGTCAGCATGGCGCCGGGATCGACGGTGACGTTTGAGATTCTCGCCGATGTGATTGCTGCCCCTCCGGCGGGAACGGTGATCATCAATACCGCCGACCTTGTCTTCACGAGCCTGCCGGGCCTCAATGGGACTACGTCCAACCCCACGGGCAGCAGCACCCCGGGAGCCAGCGGGCAGGATCTTGGCGAGCGCAATGGCTCCGGCGGAATCAACGACTACACCGCAACCGACGACGCCCAGTTTCTCACCTCGCCGACGGTGGTGATCAAAGTCTATCAAGACGGAACGCTGACCGAGGACGACACGAGCGCTCCGACATCGACCGGTGACCGGTTGCAGGTCGGGGAACAGATCACGTTTGATCTCGCCGTCGTTGCCTTCGAGGGCACGAGCAATAACCTCATCGTCACCGACATTCTCCCCCAGGGCTACCGCCTCGATAGTTATCAAATCCTCTCAACGGCCGGATCGACTCCGTATATTGAGAAGGATTTCAATGGTACGTTAAATGCGCCAACGGTGACGGGAATCGGCAACTCTGGTCCGTCAAATATCACGTTCAGCTTCGGAAACGTGACGGCGAATCTCGGTGCGGGCGGAGTCACGGATTACTCGGACAATGTTTTCGCCATTCGTGTGACGGCGACGGCCTTGAACATCGCGGCGAATCAGGACGCCGTGGTCATTGACAATGAAGCGAAACTCACGTTTGCCGATGGCGGCGGCGGCACAGTGACACTGACGAGTCCGATCCTCACGCCGGGGACGATTGTTGAGCCCGACTTGCAAATTTCCAAGACCGTCGTCGGCTCGAATCTGGAAGCCGGGGACTCGATGACTTTTGAGATCCTCGTCTCGCACACCGGAGCCTCGACGGCCGCAGCATTTGATCTCGATTTGGCCGATTCGCTCGCCGCGGCATTGATCAACCCCACGGTGACGGCCGCGACGCTCGATGGGACGGACGTTTCGGCGTTCTTCTCGTTTACCGGCAGTGGTCTGGTGACGACACCCGGTGCCATCGACCTCCTCGTCGGGCAGACGCTGACGTTGCGGGTCGCGGGTGTCATCGCAGACACGGCGACGGTGGGAGATACGATATCGAATACGGTCAATCTCACCTGGACCAGCATGGATGGGGCGGTGGCCGACGAGCGCACAGGGGTCGATGGAATTGGCGCGGGCCTCAACAACTACGCCGCGACGGCCTCGGTCTCGGAAGTGATTGTGGGTTCGCTGGAGATCGACAAATTTGTCCTCGCGCCGTTCACGACCGAAGTGCCAGTCGGTGGTTCTGTCGTTTATGCGATCGAGGTGACGTTGGCCGAGGGGACAACGAACAATCTGCAGCTCGTCGACCAACTTTCTCCGGGAATGCGATACGTCGCCGGCTCCGCTGCAATCTTCAATTCGGGGGGATTCACTCTCTCGCCGATTGGCGAGACATATAATCCGGCGACCAACCAGATTACCTTCGAGTTCGCCAGCGTCGTGCTCCCGGGCCGGACGGATTCCGGGCAAACCGGACAAATCGACACGGACTCCTTCTACGTTCTTTATCTCACCGAGGTCCTCAATGACGTCTCGGTAAATCAAGGGAGCACCCTCCCAAATACCGTGACAGCCACGGCGACGAATCTCGGGCCTGATGATGCCAATGCCAATGTCACTGTCATTGAGCCTTTCCTCGCCGTGACCAAGACGACCGCGGCGACGAATGTCGAGGCTGGCGATACCGTGACCTACGTCATCACGGTGACGCACACCGGAGCCTCGAATGCGGACGCCTTCGACCTCGACCTGTCCGACACGCTTCCCGCGGGACTTCAATCCCCGTCGATTGTCTCGGCAACCATCGGGGCGACGAATGTCGCGGGATCGTATGTCTTCACGGGCAACACGCTCAGCACGACCACAAATGCTGTCGACCTCGCACTCGGGCAGACTCTCACCCTGACGATCTCTGGCGTGGTCAAGGATTCGATTCGCCCGGCGGACACACTTTCGAACACGGTTAACCTCACCTGGACAAGCACCAACGGCGACAATACGAACGAACGCAATGGCACCGGGCCGAATCCGCCGAATGCCTACCTCGCCACGGCGACCGCTCCGGTGCTTACCGTGCCCGGCACCATCGATGTCGATAAAGAGATCGCTCTTCCGGCCGACGGCGATGTCACGATTGGAGAGGTTGTGGACTACCGGGTCACGGTCAAGCTGATCGAGGGAACGACGGAAAATGTCGTGCTGGTTGATCAATTGCCGACCGGTGTGGAATACGTTGCTGGCTCGTTCCAAATAACGAATGCGGGCGGCTTCACTCTCTCCCCGGCCTCTGTCGTTTACACTCCCGGCACCCACGTGCTGACTATCACGTTTGCGACGGCCACCGCGCCGGGGATCACCGATTCGGGTGCCACGGGCGTTCTCGATACGGCGTCGTTTGTCATCGCTTACCAGGCTCGGGTGCTCGACATCCCCGCGAATCAGACGGGAACCATTCTGACAAATACCGTGACCGCCACAGGCACAAATGCCGGAACCGATGACGACACCGCATCGATTCCGATTGTTGAGCCATTCCTCGTCGTCACCAAAGCAGTCAATGATGCCGACGGAATCGTCTCCCGCGGGCAGATCGTGACCTATACGCTGACCTACGAGCATCGCGGGACCAGCACGGCACCCGCGCATCAGGTCACGCTCCGCGATGCTGTGCCCGCCTTTTTGCAAAACGTCACCGTCCAGTCGATAACGGGAACGGCAGGAGTGGCCGGACTGACGAACTTATCGGCCGGAAACCTGCTGCGGGTCGATGCGGCGACCGTTCCGCTGGGGGGGCGAGTTACCGTGACGTTCACAGCGCAAGTTTCCCTCGCGATCCCGGTCGCAACAACCGTTGACAATAACGTGCGGATCTATTGGGACACGCTCAATGACGGCGACGGGAACAATATTCTCAATCCCGGTTCGGGAAATGTGGACCGCGACTATGGCGCAACTCCCGGCTACATCGAGGACCCCGTCCCGGCTCCTGATGATCCCGCGCAGGACACCGTGCGAATCACTTCCGGGACCTTGGCGGTCGGAGACACGATTTGGCAGGATCAAGACCGGGACGGAGTCATCGGCTCCGCAGAGAATCGCCTCGGCGGAGTGGCCGTCTGGGTGGATTTCAATGGCGATGGCCTCCGGAATGCGAACGAGCCGCTCGCGGTCACCGACTCAGCCGGAACCTACCTCATCACCGGATTGGCTCCCGGCGTTTATGTGATTCGTGTCGAGCCCTCGACGATCCCCGCTGGCTTCATTGAGACCTCGGTTTTTGACGATCCCTTCATCGTGGGAAGCCCTCAGCCCGGCGGTTTCGCCACCGTGGTGAGCCTGACGACGACGAGCGAATTGCGGGCGGACTTCGGCTACTACCTCCCGCCACCGGTTATCCCACCTCTCCCTCCCACTCCGACGGAGACGTTCTTTTCCCCGCCGGCATCAAGCCAGACGCCCCGCCTCTCCGCGCTGGATACCTATTTTATCAATGTCTTCAATCCGATCCTCGACGTGACGGATCCGATTTTCGGGGGCTTTCGCATGGTCGATGACTCCTATGTGCCATACCGGTTTTCCGCCGGATTCCCGCTCCTCTCCGGTGCAGCCGAGCCTGGAACAAATCTCATCCTCTATTTTTACAACAGCCTCGGCGAGTTGGTGCTCTCAAATACCGTCCTCGTGCCGAGCGGCGGAAACTGGGTTGCTTCGTTTCCCGATGCCGAAGTCTCCGGCGCCACCACGGTCGGCGTTCGGGTGCTCGCCCACGACCTGACCTTCGACTCGACGGTGAATAATTTTAACTTCCGTCCGAACTACATCACGAGCATGGAGAGCACGTTTGTCCGGAGGCAACTCACGCTGGACAGCGTTTTCTCGGGAACCGCTTCATCCGTCCTCTCTTCGATGATTGATTTCGACAGCGAACCCATCCAAGGCGGGTGGTCCAAGCGGAGTTATGAGTTTCTGGCAGCGCCCGCGGTTCCACTCGGGTGACACAAACGGGCCTGTCTTGGGCGTGATGCGGACAATGAAGCGCAAAGCCCGAGGCATTTTTGCTCTCGCAGAAAATCCTTCTCTCTAGCGCACAGACTCCTCGCGCATTTCTTCGCGTCGCATCGGCATCGCGTCGATCAAAGAAAAAACGTCTGCCGGCGAGGCGGGTTCCTTCCACTCGTTCTTCATTCCCCCATCCTTCCCAATCAGCGAGATTCCAAAGTCTCCTGCCCCCTCGGCGGGAGCCCAGAGCAGCAGCAGATGCCGCTCCTCGGCACCCAGCAAATTCTTCGTCCCTGACCACATACGCGCGAACTCCAAGAGCCGCGCATCTTCCCGCGCCGAGCGGACTAAGAGAACCCGGCTCTTCCACTGAAACGACTCGACTTCGCCAACCGCGGGCAAATCCCGCGGCTGCGATTTGACATCGTCCGGGCTCTGGCAAAATAGGGCAGGAACTAGGAGATAAACGGTGGCACTCATGGGCTTCTTGCTTCGGCGAGCCTCTTCTCTACAGCAGAATAACCAAAAGCGCAACCGGATGCGTGCTTGCTCGGCTTTTCGCTGTGCCGCCTGCGAGGACGTGAATCCGGCCGTCCCCCGCTCTCCTCGATTCCTCCTCGCGCGGGTCTTGCAGAGTCCCTCCGGTTCAATCAACCTTGCCCAATGAAGATCGAAATTCTGACAATTTTCCCTGAGATGTGCCGGGAGATTTTAGGATCGAGCATCCTAAAGCGTGCTCAGGAAAAGGGTCTGGCGGCACTGGACGCCATCGACCTCCGGGACTGGACGGACGACCGACACAAGACAACCGACGATGCCCCTTACGGAGGCGGTCCGGGAATGGTCATGAAGATCGAACCGATCGACCGGGCACTCAGCGACCTCCGGACTCCGGAAGCAAAAGTCATTCTGATGTCTCCACAAGGTCGGCAGCTCTCTCATTCGATCGCGGCATCGCTGGCCCGGGAGTCCCATCTCATCTTGCTCTGCGGACACTACGAGGGGATCGATCAACGCGTGGCAGACCACTTGGTCGATGGGGAGATTTCGATCGGTGATTATGTTCTAACCAACGGAGCCCTCGCTGCGCTCGTGGTCACCGATGCTGTCGTGCGCCTGATCCCCGGCGTGCTCGGAGACGATGAATCCGCGGCCCAGGATTCATTCGCCACCGGTCTTCTTGATCATCCGCACTACACCCGACCCGTGGAATACCGCGGCTGGAGGGTCCCAGAGATCCTGCTCTCGGGCCACCATGCCGCCATTGAGTCGTGGCGCCAAGAGGCTGCTCGCGAGGCAACTCGCAGGAACCGCCCGGACATCGAAATTTGACGCCCAACACCTTACTCCTCCTGAAAATAAAATTTTTCCGTCTTTTCGGTTGCCAGCCCACCCAGCTGTGATACTTACTTTTCCTTTCCGAGGTGCCTCCGACTGGCTGTTTGTCTTCTCCCAATTGACATCCGCCCGACCAGGCCAGGCTCCTCTACACTTTCCCTAAATGCCGTTCCATTTATTTTTTGCTTCAGGACTGACGCTCGACGCGCCAGCGCTCTTCTCCAACGGAGCCGAGATCCCGATGGCCGACAGCCTGACGAATTCCATTTTTGTCGCCGTGATCGTGGCAGGCTTCGTCATCTGGATTTGTCGGAGGGCCACGGCCAACATGACCCTGATTCCCGACCGTCGCCAGAATGCTTTCGAGACAATTGTCGCCGGTCTTTACGACATGCTTGAGGCCATCGTGGGCTCGCACATGATCGCCCGCACGTTTGCGTTCCTTGCGACCCTTTTCATTTTTATCCTCACATCGAATTGGTTCGCGCTCCTCCCCGGGGTCGGCTCCGTCGGATGGGGCGATGGAAACCCGGGCGCCTTCCGAAGCCTGCCGGATGTCACCACGCCGCTTTTGCGCCCAACAACAGCCGACCTGAATATGACGCTCGCGATGGCCTGCGTCTTCATGGTGCTCTGGCTCTACTGGTCGCTCTCCGAAGTCGGAGTGAAAAATTTCCTCACCCACATCTTCGGCGTGAAGGGTGGAGTGAAGGGGCCGATGCTTCTCGTCTTGGCACCGATCTTCTTCTTCGTCGGCATCATCGAGGTCATTTCCACCGCGTTCCGCCCAGTTTCGCTGTCGCTCCGACTCTTCGGGAACATTTTCGCCGGTGAAAATCTCCTCGTCACCATGATCTCGCTCGGAAAAACTCTTGGCTTGCCGGATTGGGTGGCCTCCATTGCATCCGTGACCCTCCCCGTCCCGTTCTACTTCCTGGAGCTGCTGGTCGGGATCCTTCAAGCGACCGTTTTCATGCTCCTCTGCGCCGTTTACATCCAGCTCTCGACGAGCCATGACGAAGAAGAAGAGCACTAAATTTTCCGCCGGGACCGTGGCAAGACTGCGGGCGGCGGAGAAACCAACAACAAGAAAACAACAAATATGAACCCATATCTCATCGCAGAAGCCGCCGCAGCAGCGGGCGGGCTCACCGGTAACCTCGGACTGGCCATCGCCGGTGCCGGTGCCGCTCTCGGCATCGGAATGATCGGCGCAAAAGCCGTCGAAGCCGTCGGACGCAATCCAGGCGCCTCCGGAAAAGTCCTCACCCTCGCGATCATCGGCATGGCGCTGGCGGAAGCCATCGCGATTTACGCCCTGATCATGACGATCATCGGCAAGTAAAGACCATCCGTTGCCGCCCGCCGGAAACCGGTCGGGCGGCAACTCCCCTTTTTTAGACAAATACCATGGATGCACTCACAGAAGCTTTCGCTACGTTCGGCGTCAACTGGCCCAAGTTTATCGCCCAGTTGATCCTGTTCACGACCGTTTACCTGATCCTGAAGAAATTCGCGTTCGCCCCTGTCGTCGCAATGTTCGAGGAACGCCGACGCCGCATCGAGGAAGGCCAGCTCAACGCCGAGAAGATCAAAAAACAATTGGCCGAATCCGAAATCCGCTGCCAAGAGATCCTCCGCAAGGCCAATGTCGACGCCCAGCGCATCATTGAAGAGGGCCGCACGAGCAGTGATGCCCACAGCCAAAAGGCGACCCAGCAGGCGATCAAAGACGCAGAGAACATTATCGCCAAAGCCCACGAGGCCGTCGAATTCGACCGCGCCAAAATGGTCGCCGAAGTCAAGCAAGAGATGGTCCACCTCGTCGTCGAGACCACGGCAAAAGTCGCGGGTCGCATCCTCACGCCGGACGATCAATCCCGCCTCGCCGGGGAGACATCGAAACAGCTCGCTGCCTGAGAAATGAAACTGAGTAGAGAAGCCAGAAGACAGGCCCGCGAGCTCTTTGCTCTCGCATTCGTCAGCGGTCGTCTTGATTCCGGACGCCTTCGCGCCATCGCTGCCGGCATCGCGACGGAGAAACCCCGCAGCTATCTTCAGATTCTCAAGGAAATCACCCGCCTCGTCCGCCTCGAGACCTCAAATCACCACGCGATCATTGAGAGTGCCGTTCCCCTAGATTCGGCAGAGACCCTCGGGTTTGAAAAAAATCTCCGCTCGAAATTCGGCGATATCACCACCGAGTTTCGTCAGAATCCCGCCCTCATCGGCGGCGTCCGTGTCAAAATCGGCAGCGACGTCTGGGACGGAAGTGTCCGTGCCCGTCTCGATGTCATCAAAAACCAACTTTAACTTTCCAAAATACAAACAGCCATGAGCAATATCGTCCTCGAACTTGAAGAAAAAATCGGCGCCATCAAAAGTGCCACCGCACGCCAGACCAATGTCGGCATCGTCCGCGAAATCGGCGACGGCGTTGCCCGCGTCGAGGGTCTCAGCGGCGCGATGCTCAACGAGATGTTGGAGTTCCCAGGCGGACTTTACGGCTTGGCACTCAACTTGGAAGAGACAGAGGTCGGAGTGATCGTCCTCGGCGACTACACCGCGATCAGCGAAGGCGACGAGGTGAAGACGACGGGTAAGCTCCTCCAAGTCCCAGTCGGCAAGGCCCTCCTCGGCCGCGTGGTGGATGCCCTCGGTCGCCCGCTCGATGGCAAGGGTCCGATCAATGCCACCGACTCCTACCCGGTTGAGAACATCGCTCCGGGCATCATCAAGCGCCGGAGCGTCAGCCAGCCGGTCCAGACCGGGATCATGGCCATCGACGCCATGATTCCCATCGGCCGCGGACAGCGCGAGCTCATCATCGGTGACCGCGCCACAGGCAAGACCACGATCGCGATCGACACGATTATCAATCAAGCAAAGATCAACAAAGCCGGCGAGGAGAGTGGAGACCCAAGCTTCCGCCCGCTTTACTCGATCTACGTGGGCGTCGGTCAGAAAAATGCGAACATCGCCCGCGTCGTCGGGGCGCTCGAAGAGAACGATGCCTTGAAGTATACGGTCATTGTCGCCTCGACCGCTTCGGATGCCGCCGCCGACCAATATATCGCCCCGTTCTCGGGGGCCTCGATGGGCGAATGGTTCATGAACAATGGCATGGACGCGCTCATCGTGTTTGATGACCTGACCAAGCACGCGAATGCCTACCGTCAGATTTCCCTTCTCCTCAAGCGTCCCTCGGGTCGTGAGGCTTATCCGGGCGATGTCTTCTACCTCCACAGCCGCCTGCTCGAACGTTCGGCGCGCCTCGGAGAAAAATATGGAGACGGTTCCCTCACCGCTCTCCCGATCATCGAGACCCAAGCCGGCGACGTTTCGGCCTACATCCCGACGAACGTGATTTCGATCACCGACGGTCAGATCTACCTCGAGACCGATCTTTTCTACCAAGGCATCCGCCCTGCGATCTCGGTCGGTCTCTCGGTCTCCCGCGTCGGCTCGGCCGCGCAGATCAAGGCCATGAAGCAAGTCGCTGGAAAAATCAAGGGCGACCTCGCCCAATACCGAGAGCTCGCCGCCTTCGCGCAGTTCGGCTCCGACCTTGATGCCAAGACAAAGGCGACCCTCGAGCGCGGAGCCCGCATCGTCGAGCTCTTCAAACAACCACAATACCGGCCAGTCGCCGTCGAGGTCCAAGCAGCCATCCTCTGGGCGATGCAAAAGGGATTCTTCGACACGATCGCAACCGATAAAGTCAAAGCCTCGCAAGACAAGTTCGCCGACTACCTCGAGACGCGGAAAACCGCGACCCTCGCGAAGATCGTGGCCAAAAAGCAGATTGACGAGGAAGTCGAAAAAGAACTCACCGCCGCCATCGAAGAGTTCAAGTCCTTCAACAGCTAATGGCCAACCTTCGCGACATCCGGCGGCGGATCAAATCCGTCAAAAACACTGCCCAGATCACCAAGGCCATGCAAATGGTCGCCGCCTCAAAAATGCGCAAGGCGCAGCAGGCCGCGATCAACGGTCGCGACTACGCGCAGTTGATGAATCGCGTCATCGTCTCGCTCCGCGATGCGGTGGACCCAAGCCTCCATCCCCTCTTGGCTCGCCGCGAGGGCCATCGCGAACTCGTTCTCCTCTTCAGCACAGACAAGGGCCTCTGCGGCGGACTCAATACCAACCTGTTCCGCGAGGCCTCCCTCCTGAATCCCGAGACGACATCGTTCGTATCGGTCGGACGCAAGGGCACGCAGTTCTTGGCCCGAATGAAGCGCAAAATGATCGCCGACTTCCCGCTCCGCGATCACCCGACATTTCTCGAAGCCAAATCGATCTCGAAGTTTGTTATCGAGAAATTCCTGAACGAGGAAGTCGACAAGGTCTCGATCCTCTTCCCGCGTTTCGTCAACACCCTCTCGCAGGTCCCGACGGCCCTCACTCTACTTCCCCTCACCAGCCTTGATGAACTTGGTCTGAAAAACGAATACGGAACACTCGAAGGACTCGAAGGAGGCATCGAATTCGAACCAGGAGCCGCCGAGGTCTTGGACGCCATCCTGCCGGCCTACGTTCACTTCGCTGTTTTCCAAACCTTGCTCGGTGCACGGGCCTCAGAACACAGCGCCCGAATGGTCGCCATGAAGAGCGCAACGGACAACGCCAAGAGCCTCGTCAAGGACCTCACGCTCGAATACAACAAGGCACGCCAAGCCGCGATCACGAAGGAAATCCTCGAGATCTCTACCGCTCAGCTCTCCTTGGGCTAAGCCCAACGCGATTTCCTGAGCCGCTGTTAGATTAACCGCAGATTTCGCCGATTAACGCAGATAAGGGTCAACATACATTGGCCGAGCTTTTTGCCTGTTCTTCTAGTCTGCGGAAATCCGCGAAAATCTGTGGATAAAAAACTCTTCAGCGACCGGCCTTGCCGCTAAGCTGCACCGAGGCTCCCCCGCCTTCAGGAAACTAAAAACCGCGTCCCCACATCGTCTCCGGAAAGCGCGGCGGCAATCTGGCCGGGCTGACGTCCGTCAAGAATGTGGACCGGGATTTTTGCTCTCACGGCCGCACGAGCAGCCTCCAGCTTCGTCTTCATCCCGCCTACAGATTCCTCGCCCTTGTCAGAGCGGACGTGCCGGAAGGCCTCCTCCACACTACCGATCTCCGCAATGCGCTGACCGTCCGCGTCCTGGAGTCCGTCAACGCTCGTCAAAATAATCAAGTGATCCGCGCGAATGAGAATCGCCACCTCGGCGGAGAGCCGGTCGTTGTCGCCAAAACGAAGTTCCTCGACAGCAATCGAGTCGTTCTCATTGATGATCGGAATCATGTTCCGGCTGCTCAGCAAACGGTCGATCGTATTTCGCGCATTCGTCCGGTGCATCCGGCTGTCGATGTCGCCATGCGTGAGGAGCAATTGGGCGACATGAAATCCGTGAGGACGGAACGAGGCCGCGTAGAGCCGCATCAACTCCGGCTGACCCACCGCCGCACAAGCCTGTTTGCCGGGCAGATCACCCGGACGCTTGGCAAGCCCGAGCAGCCGCACACCAGCAGCAATCGCAGCACTGCTCACAAGAATACACGAGTGCCCGGCCTCGTGGAGCCCCGCAATCTCTTCCGTGAGCCGACGGAACTGCACCCGGTCCAGCGCCCGCCCACCAGCCCGCGAGAGCACACCTGTTCCGAGCTTGATGACGATACGCGATTTCATGAGCCTGCGATCATTTCCAGAAACCCTGATTCCAGCGCAAGCCCTTCCTGCACACCTCGCGATAAAAAATCACGTGTCCGCTCCAGCGCATCGAGGCGGCGGAGCAAGTCCGTCGGCTCGAACGCCGCCGCAATCTTCCGGATCTCAGCGGAACACGGCTCGTCCGGCAGATGGTGAAATCTCAGCGCCGACGCGAGCACCACACCGGCTGCGTGCAGGAGCTGCTGCCGCTCCTGCACAACGGCCGATTCCGCACGCGCCTTGATGCTCTCTTCCCGGTCCTCCTGCCACTTCGAGTCCACGGACTCGCGGTAGGCCTTCAGGTCCTTCTTCAGTTCGGCCTGCAACTCGTCGGTGACACGTTCCCGGATTCCGCTGATGGCGTTCTGGACGGCCCGTGTGAATCTCATCGCCGACGCAACCCCGGGACCGCCCGTGTCGAGAAGCGCTCGGATCAATGCTTCCGAGACCGCTTGCTCATCAGCCCCCGCCATTGCCTTGCTGGCCGGACGCAAGGGCACGGCAATGCATCGCGAAAGAATCGTCTCCAGCACGGCGTCGGGCAATGACGTCAGTAAAAAAATATGGCACCCCGGAGGCGGCTCCTCGAGGGTCTTCAGAAAGGCATTGGCCGCCTGTGGCTGAAGCCGGTCGGCGTCCCGCACGACAGCGACTTTTGTCTTCCCGATCATCGGCTTCATCTGCAGCGCCTGCTCGACCGTTCTCATCTGGTCGATTACGATCCGCCGCGACTTTGACTCCGGACCGACTTGGTGAAAATCCGGATGCCCCCCCACCTCGCCCTCCGCCGTCTCCAGCACCATCGCCGCAAGGCGATCCGCCAGCCATTGCTTCCCCGATCCCTCCGACCCCGTCAGCAAATAGGCATGCGCCAGCCGCTCCGCCTTCCAAGCATCACCCAACCGCTCCAACGCATCCTCTTTCAACAGTGCCATCCACCCCGAATCTTCTCGGGAACACCGCCCCGAGTCCATGCGATTTTCGGTCTCCGTTCCTGCAAGTTACACCCCTCAAAACCATCACTCCAAAGTAGGCGGCCCAAGAAACCGCTGCCATGCGAGCCGGGCGGTTTCTGCCTTCTCAGAGCAGGACCATTTTGCAGGATCCAACGGCGAAAAGGTATTCTTTACAAATGCACGGACCGACTCTTTTCCTTAATTTTCCACCATTCAGCCGGGAAGGAGTTTGAGTTTAGCAAGAGTCGCGAGTTTTTTTTGGCGGTCGTCAAAAGAGGAAAACGCGCTGCAGCCGATTTCGAGCGCGGCCGCAACATGCCAGATGTCGGCGGAGCGCGCGAGGGTAGCGGCAGCATGTTTTGCGGAGAGGGTTTCCGCGCGCCGGTAGACGGAATCCAAATCGTAGTCGGGGCGTGACAGGACTCCCTTCGCAAGATCCCTTTCCAATGTTTGAAGAACGGCCCGCTGCTCTGCCGCCGTAATCTCCCCGCGCCCGCGCTTCAACCGGATTGCCGTTCGTAATTCCAATTCGACAAGATGAGAAAACGGCACGGGAGATTTCTCCGCCCGGAGGATCTTCACAACGACCGGGGAATTGACTTCGAGCACGTAGACTTTGATCAAGGCGGACGTGTCAAAATAGATTCTCATCTCTCAGTATTCCCCACGCATGTAATCCACGATTTCCTCCGCGCTCCGATTCGTCGGACCGTTTGGAAACTGACGCTGCAAACGCGCCTCAAAGTCCGGCCAGTCGATGGCATCTTTTTTCTTTTTGACCACGGGAGAGAGGATCGCAAATGGACGTCCGCGCTTCTGGATCGTCACGCTTTCCCCCTCATAAATCCAACGGGAAACGCTGGCGAAGTTGTTCCGTAAATCAATGACAGATGCAGTTTTCATGATAAGAAGGTTATCACAAGGCAATAAACCGGCAAGCCCCTGTTTGCAGCGATTCCGAGGCTTGTGCGGCCAAGGATCTTTGCACGGTTTCCAGCCGCACAATTCCACGCACCCAACCGCACCACGCACATGGTATCGCCCAAAATGCGACAAAAGGCGGGACCGACCCCTTTTTCCCCTTTTTGCGACCCCTTTTTCTTCTTTTTCTGCCGTTGGAGCCCACCTCCGCTTTCTTTCCGCTGCTGATGGCGAAATTGTAACAATAATCAAATGGTCGGATTTGCCGGATTATATCTAGCTCACGGCATGTTCATGAAGCACGGAGTCTGGGCGTTATATATTGGTCTTCTCTGGCCTTCATTTTCCATCGGACAGACAACTCGATCTGCAGGTACTGTTGCGGTAGGCCATGGGTCGCCTGCTTCTCATGAAAGCCAGCGTGAGGAATGGCGAGAACGTCAAAATGCCTTTCTAGCCTCGCTTCGAAGCCAACAGCTTGCACCAGAAGATCGCATCGCCGTTATCGACGAGTATACGAAGACCCTCGATACCAAATCCGTCGCCCCCGAACGCTCCGTTCAACATTTGACGCCTTCCGCCGAATACCAAAACCGCTTCGGCTCGCGCGAACCCGTCACCGAGCTTGAGAAAATCGATGCCTCAATAGCCAAGGAATTCGAGGCCGCCCAAAGCCGTCACCTTGCTCCCAATGAGCGGATTCGGCAGATCGACGCTGCCATCAAAAAGACTGCCCCGCTCGAAGAACAACGCGCCGACCTCCAGCGAGATGGGACACTCCGTGGAGCTGCCCCGCCTCAAGAAACTGCTACCCGTTCCCAAGAAAACACTGGAACCCCCGAAGGTCGTCTTGCAGAGAAAAGCAGCCAGGTCCTTGAGCAAGTCAAAAACCTCACCCCTCGAGAACGCATCGCCGTCATCGATGCCGCCCAACTCGAACTCCGCAAGCTCCAAGACGAAGTCCTGCAAGCCCAGGCCACCAAAAAACCACATATCGGATCACCCTCCCCAGACAACCAGACGAAGCGATAATTTCCATGAAAAATCCCATCCCAGCTGTCAGTGCCGCCCTTCTCTTGTTCTTTCTTGTCCCCGTCCTTCCCCTCCAGGCGCAAACCGTCGCAGGCAACCAACTCGAGATCGGCCCGACTGGATCCGATCAGGTCACTTTCAGTTCTTCATGGAGTGGACAGCCGATCCCGGCTAACAACGCCGCAGCGATAGGCACCAACAATGCTGTTCGCCTCTCAAACTCGATGGCAGTTGGCTCCGTCAATACAGTCAGTCAAATGGATTCCATGGCCATAGGGGCAGGCAACATGATTGGCGCGTCTTATCCTTGGGGAGGACGCTACTCCGTTGCAGTTGGAAACGTTAATACGATCTTTGCAGATTATTCTTTTGTCACTGGATTCGGAAACTCCCTTGAAGGTTCTGGCTACGAAACGGAAGGCTCGCAAGGTTCCTTTATAGCCGGCGGGTGGAACTCCTCTGCCGGAAAATACACCTTCATTGCTGGACTTAATTGCTACATCGAAGGTTACGACGAAATCAACGGCAACCACCATACGGAAGCCGCCGCGGTTATCGGCCGAGGCCTCTTGTCTAAGTGGAGCAACTCCTTGATCGCCGGGAAGTATAATGACTCAAACATCGACCGTCTCTCCGGCCTCCTCTTTGCAATCGGCAACGGTGCAAGTGCCAACTCGCGCTCTAACGCCCTCGAAGTCTACTCCAGCGGAAAAGTCACGATGCCCCGCCAAGGCGACATCCTTATGGGAGAATTCGGTCACCCCGAACCCTAAACCGGGCTGTTCGTATTGGCCCTATAGCGCTCATCCTCGTCAGCCGCTCTTCTTCAATGCACCGTCCGGGTCTCCTCCTTTTCCTAATGCTCGTGTCGGTGCCTGTGCTCTTGGCTCTGCCCCCAGCCTGGTGGAGCGAACCGCAGACGCAGGTTCTCGACCCCATCAACCCGGCAACCACAACCGATAATTACGCACCCGCCAACCTAGGCCAACTCAAGCATGTTGCCAAACAAGCTAAAGCACATCTTGACTCCCACCTTCCTGATGGGTCCGGGCTCACAATCGATACATTGGTTGCGGGCTTCGGCGGAAACCTGACGGTTGAACAACGCGAAGCCAACTACGCCCCGATCAACCTTGGCCAACTCAAATCCGTCGCCAAGCCGTTCTATGACCGACTCCTCGAATTTCAATACGACACAAAAGCCAACCTCATCGACCGGGGCTTCCCGTCTTCATGGACTTCCAATTATCCGTGGAACCCCGCGACCGCAGTCGCCGAGAACTACGCTCCGGCCAATCTGGGCCAACTCAAAGCCGTCTTCAGCTTCGACCTCTCCGCCCCTGTCGGCCAACTCCCTGAATGGTGGCAACGCTATTTCTTTAATGGACAGATCGGAATCAGTCCGAATGGTGATTCGGATCGCGATGGTTTGTCTAATCTAATCGAATTAACTGCGGGGACATCCCCAACTAATCTCGATAGCGACGGGGATGGCCTCCCGGATGGATTCGAGATCTTTATTGGCAGTGATCCGGCGCAAAGTGACACAAATGACAATGGCGTCCCCGACGGAGACGAACTGGGCGATGGCGGCAATCCCGGATTGCCCGGCCCGGCTCCCAGCCCACCACCTGCCGCCCCCGGCGTGCCGCCTGTCCCACCGGACCCGGCACCTACCCCACCCTCGACACCCGCCGGAGTCGCCTATGAAATTCTCGTGGAGACCAAGTCGATCAGCCTGCCCAAATATGGATTCGACACCTTCGAAACCACGGCACCGCCGAAACGCTACTTGATCCGCATGGATCAGGATTATCACACCCCGACATCTGCAACACCGTTGTTCCCTTACCAGTCGGTAAGCCTCATCAGCACCATCGATCCGTTCACCGGACTTCCATCCCAAACCAGTAGTTCACCGGGCTACTCGCCCGACATGCAATGCACATCGCCCCAAGCAACTAGCCTCTCCCCTCTCCGCCGGAGTGTCACCGGGACCTCGACCGACCAGAACGGATTTCGAGACAATGGGTTCTTTAGTTACCTGCGAGACGAGAATACAACCGATGAGATGGTCGACCTCGCAAAATCCCACCTGCCCGATTTTACGAATACCTTCGAGGAAGGCACCCCTTTTGCGTTCCGCAACGTCCACGAGAATGAACTGCAATTCGACTACCAGAAGGTGAAGTTTAAATTCCGGTGGAGGCCAGAGACGACCGAGGAACAAAAACATCCCATCAAACACATTCTCCTCTTCCAACCCGAAAATGACCCCGCGACGGAAAACATCGACGAATCTATCGAAAATGCCGAAATCCTCGACACCCCGCCCATCGAATGGGATGGACTGAGCGCCGAATCACCTCCCATTGAGATCGACCCTGATACCGTGAAACAGGGAGTAGACGGCACCTATTCCCTCCTGCCTGTCGACATAGTGCCCGACTGGAACAGAGACGGGGTGATTGATAACAGAGACCGAAGCAAAGTCACCGAGGAGAAGCCTTGGCGTTGGTGGCTCAATGACGACAACGACGAGGGAGACCTTGGAGGGGACGATCATCCGGGTAGCGGCAGCAACGGCAATGACAGTGCGGCGAACGGTCTCCGCGACCTCGTAGACTTCTTCCCTCTCTACTTCGACTTCAAGCAGCTTGTCACCGTCTTACCGCCGGAAAGCTGCGAGTATCGGATTGTTCACGAGGGCGTTGGCCTGAACTTCATTTACACGGACCTGACCGTTGATGATGTCCGCAAACATCACCACGAACAGGCAGTGGCTGACGAACTCAAAGGAGCCCAGATCAACAAGATTTACGCCAACGGCCTGACTAAGCTCAGCGCATCGTTCTTAAACAAGATCAAGAACGAGGAGGGGAAAGGCGTGCTGCTTGTTGAGGCCGGGTTCGCGGCATCCGACAAGCCGCTCGTGATCGAGGTGTGGAAAGACGTCCGCAAGCTCACGGAGATTAAGTTCCACGTTAGGACGTCTTCTATCGAGAAGATGTATCGGCACTTGAACATTCTTACGGTAGGAGGCCAGTCGGGCGGTTTACCGACATCCTTGTCAGAGCCGGAGAATATGCCGGATGCCTATTGCTCGGATAAGAACTTCGTGTTTGTCCACGGCTACAATATCAATCCAACGCAGGCGCGTGGCTGGTTCGCAGAAATGTTCAAGCGACTCTGGCACAGCGGCTCACGTGCCAAGTTTACTGGCGTCACATGGCATGGCTATGAAAGCCAATTCTACATATCGCCGCCACTGCCATACAGTGGCTACTACACGCCCGACTACCAGGCAAACGTGTTAAACGCGTTCGCTTCGGCGCAGGCACTCAAGGATGGGCTCCTGCCGCTTTCAGGGCCGGTCACCATCGCGGGGCACAGCCTGGCGAACATGCTCATCGGGAGTGCGATGGAAGACTGGAGTTTTTCTGCTGCCAATTACTTCATGATCGATGCTGCCGTTGCCAAAGAGTGCTACAACGAGAGCGAGGAGCAGACCTACATTATGTCGCAACCGTGGTGGGAGGATTACGATGACATCCTCCGCGCCACCGAGTGGCACAGGCTCCCGTGGCCGGGCGGCGACTGGCGGGCCAAGCTGACATGGAAGAACCGGCTCGAAGGGGTCGCCAGCGCTCACAACTTCTACTCGACCGGCGAGGAGGTTTTGCAGAATCCCCCTCACGGCAACACGGCTGTTCCGGTCAGCGCTGCAGGAGTATGGGCGGCGCAAGAAAAGCGGAAGGGCTACGGCTTGAGTGGCTACATCCTCACCAGCGCCTACGGCGGATGGAACGTCAATTTTCATCCGGACTACGTCACGCCCATCAATGATCCCAAGACGCAGGTCGAGTTGACGGCGCTTTATGGGCCGACCAGTGAAGCGGCCTTCCAGAACAAACTCATGACGATGCCATTCTTCAACACCGGCTTTGATCCGGTAACCAGCGAAGTCAATCCCGATGCACCGAGCGACATTCAGAATCTTTTTGGCGCGAGCGGCAGCACCTACGCTTCGCCCGAGCAGAACCGCAACCGTTTGCTAGCCGAGATGATCCCCGCTCGATCAACGGCCGCAGGCAGTAATCCCGTTGCGGGAGTCCCTGGCTTTGACATGAATGCCAACAAGAATGGATGGCCTCGCGATGACCAACGGTGGCGACACTCTGATCTTCGAGAAGTGGGATACTTCTTTACCTACAAGACATTCGACGAGTTCGTCGTTCGAGGAGAACTGAATCAATGAAAACTGTTTACCTATCTTTGGCTTTGGGCCTTAGCACTTTGGCATTCGCCTACGACTTCGTAATGCCCGACGTAGAGCTTCAAGTGAGAATATCAGACTTAGATGGTAATCCCGTTGTTGGAGCGCAGGTTGGGGCCTTTTTTCCCCATGTCTATGGCGCAGGAGCCTCAGTAAAAGGTGAGAGTAAGAAAGCATTAACTGACGAGAAAGGTAAGGCCACCCTATCAGCGAGAACCGCTTCAAGCGTAGGGGGCGGCGCTCAGAAAGACGGCCATTATCGGACTCAGTTTGAGGAAGTTGACTTCATGCAGATGCGAGAGGAGGGCAAGCCGTTGAAGGCGGAGCGTGAAATCATCTTGAAAAAGATCATGAACCCAATCCCCCTGGTGGCGAGGCAGTTCCCTGAATTGGTCGTCCCTCGGGAGAACGATACGTGTGGCTTTGACTTTGAGATTGGCGACTGGGTCGAGCCAAGAGGCAAGGGCAAAAAGGCGGACATCATCTTCAACATCACGGGCAGTTACACGTCCTACAAAGAGTTCGACGCGGCCCTGGAAATCACCTTCCCGAACGAGGGGGATGGGTTAGTGCGCTTCGGAGGAGAGCAGAATATCGGCAGTGAACTCATCTCCGACTACCTCGCCCCGGAATCGGGATACATGCCCGAATTGAAACTCGCGAAGCGTGCAGCCGCCGGGCAAACGACTTCCCAGTGGCTGGAAGAGTCAAAGCCCGGCAGCAACTACTACTTCCGGGTGCGCACGGTGCTGGACGACAAGGGCAAGGTCGTCAGTACCCACTACGGCAAGATTTACGGGCGATTCGAGTTCGGGCGCTACAAAAAGGCGGAATCGCTCTACCTCAAATCTGGCATTTACTACTTCAACCCCACGGCCAACGACCGCAATGTCGAGTTCGATCGATCAAAGAACCTCGCCACAGACGTCACCGCCTCAAAGAAAGTCACGGTCCCTTAGTTACAGCGAACGTCGGTGCGCTGGCGCGGGTAGCGACGAACGCGAAACCCTCGCCAACCGCCGATAGGAAATGGGGAAATGGGGTCATATTTGGGAAATGGGGTCAGGCAAAGAATATTGGGAAATGGGGTCAGGCAAAGAATATTGACATAAAATTGAATACTCAAACTGATGTCAGTCCCTATTTGCAGAATCAATCGACAGCACGGAACCGGCCGCCATTGATGCCGGATGACGCTCCGTCCGCGGTGGTAAGGCGACCGCCATCGAGCGAGCTCGTAGCCTGATCGCGCGATGGACTGCAAAGGCATCCTGAGGCAACACCGAAAAATCCGCTCTCCGCTCGCCCGGTGAATTTGTCGTGCACTCATTGAGACCGCCAAAACTTTTTTTGTTACTTTGACACGGCCTATCTGGCATGGAGTAACCGTCAATCAACCCACGACCCATGGCCATCAAAGCGACTATCTTCAAGGCAAATGTCCAACTCTCGGACATCGATCGAGGCCATTATGCCGACTACCCTGTGGTGATCGCCCGGCATCCATCGGAGACCGATGAGCGGATGCTGATCCGTTTGCTCGCGTTCGCCCTCAACGTCCCTGCCGATGGGGACCACGGGCCGCTCGAATTCGCCAAAGACATGTGGAACCCTGATGAGCCAAGCATTTGGCAGAAGGATTATACCGGCGACATTCTTCATTGGATCGAGGTCGGCCAGCCAGACGAAAAGCGTCTGCTGCGAATGAGCGCGCGCGTGCCCCGCGTCAGTGTCTATAGTTTCAGTGCCAGCACGCCGATTTGGTGGAAGAACATCGAGACCAAACTCTCCCGCGCCCTCAACTTGACCGTCTGGCAAATCCCGGCGGAGCAAAGCCAGGCGCTCGCCGCGATGGCGCAACGGACCATGGAACTCCAGGTCACCGTGCAGGATGGTGCGATCTGGGTCGGCGATGGAACCCATTCCGTGGAAGTCGCCCCGACCAGACTGAAGCATTGATGAGCCGGAGGGGTCCGCTCTCCGATTCTGCAGTCGGATGGGATTTTGGTTTGCGGGCCGGTGCGGGATGATCCATGCTCTGGGCACTTTGAAAACTCTCATTCCGATCCTTGTTGTTGTGCTCGCGCTCGGCGAATCTGTTCTGGCCCAATCCCCGCAGCGGGCGAACCGGGAGGCTCAAGCGCTCCTCCAGTCGGCCATGGGCGACTTTGACAAGAAGAAGTATGATGAGGCGCTCACCAAGCTCAACGAGCTGGGGAAAAAGACGCCGGACGATCCGTTCATCATGAACCTGATCGGCGCGGCCTACACGAGGAAGAAGGAATACGCGACCGCTCAGCAGTATTTTGACAAGGCGTTGGAGGTTCAGCCGAATTTTTTCCCGGCGAAGTTCAATGTGGGCGAGATCATGTTTCTCCAGCGCCAATATGCCGAGGCCTTGGCATTCTTTAAAAAGATGCTCGAAGCCGACCCGCGAAATGAACTCCTGCAATTCAAGGTCTTCCTCTGCTACCTCCAGTTGAACCAAAAAGACGAGGCCAGCAAGGCGATGAAACAGATCAAATACCCCGGCGACACACCCGCGTGGTATTACGGACAGGCTGCTTGGGAGTCGAAAGAGGGCAACAAGAAAAAGGCGATCGAGTATCTCACGGGGGCGCGCTACATCTTCGGCCCGAAGACCGCTCTCTTCGACGAAACATTCGAAGACTTGGGAATTAATCTCCGATAGCCAGGGGAGGTTTTCCGCCAAGCATGACGACACGACCCACCACGACCCGACAGTTGCCGCCGACCAAGAAACCCCCAGCCCGCGACCGCCTCCTCCACGAGAAGGCCCGCGTTTTGGTCACGGGCGCCGCCGGATTCATCGGCAGCGCCCTCGTCCACGAGCTCAATCAACAAGGACTCTCGCAGATTGTCGTCACGGATTTTTTGGGTGAGGACGAAAAGTGGCGCAACTTGCTTCCGCTGGATTTTGAAGACTATGTCCCAGCGGATGAATTCCTTGCCGGAATCTCTGCGGACCCAGATCGCTACGGAAAATTTGCTGCCGTGTTCCACCTCGGAGCGTGCTCGTCGACCACGGTGACCGACGCCGCGTATGCACTGAAAAATAACTTCGCCTACACCAAATCCCTTTCCCGATGGGCGCTCGCGACCGGGGCGAGATTTGTCTACGCGTCGTCCGCCGCAACATACGGCGATGGATCTTCCGGAATGGATGACCGGACCGAGAACATCCGGGTCTTCCGACCGCTCAACCTTTACGGATACTCGAAGCAACTCTTCGACCTCTACGCGTGGCGCGAAGAGATCCTGCCGGACATTGTTGGGATCAAATATTTTAATGTTTTTGGGCCAAACGAATTTCACAAAGGCGACATGCGGAGCCTGGTCTGCAAGGCCTACGAGCAAATCCGCGATACCGGGCGGATCCGCCTCTTCAAAAGCTACAAGCCCGAGTATTCCGACGGCGGGCAAATGCGCGACTTCATCTATGTGAAAGACGCCGTGAAAATGACCCTCCATCTTGCCGAGCAAGAAGATGCTGGCGGACTTTTCAATATCGGGTCCGGCGTCGCCCGGACATGGCTGGATCTCGCCAACGCGCTCTTTGCGGCCCTCGGCAAGCCCCCGCAAATTGAATTCATTGAGATGCCGGAGAACCTCAAAGACCAATACCAATACCACACGTGTGCCGACATCGGAAAACTCCGAGCCACCGGCTACACGGCTCCGACCACGTCACTCGAAGACGCTGTCTCCGACTACACCCTCCAGTTCCTTGTGCCCGGGAAGCGCCTCGGTGAGGCCGTGTCGCTGCCGGGGTGAGTTTAGGATTTTACCGATTTTCCGGAGACGATCCACTCCATCGTCTTCGAGGCCAAGCGGTCAAACGCCGCAATCGCCATTTCCAAATCCTCCTCGCGAGTATCCTCGATCTTGTTGTGGCTGATACCATGAAGGCTCTGGACGAACATCATGACCGTTGGGATTCCAGATCGCGAGACTTCAGCCGCATCGTGGAGCGGGCCGGAGGGCATCCGGTGTGACGTGCCAGAGGTCTCCAAAATAGCTGACTCGCAAAGGGCGATGAGTTCGTCATGAAAAAGAATCGGCTCGATCGCCCAGATGCGATCCCATTCGACCGTCACGCCTCCTTCCCCGGCGAAGCGCTCGGAGGCCTCCCGCGCCGCAGCAAACATCCCCGCGAGAGCCACTGGGTCTAGGTGCCGTTGATCAAGCGTGATCCGGCATTCCGCCACAACACTGGTCACAATCCCCGGCGATGTCGTGCAGGATCCAATCGTGCAAACGCCGCCAAATTTCTCCGCAATTGTGTAGATCTCCGAGCTCATCCGTGAAGCGGCGAGAAAGGCGTCCCGGCGGCTCTTCATCGGCGTGCTCCCCGAATGCGCTGCCTGGCCGCGAAATGTGATGGCGTGGCGCTCGACTCCGAATGTTCCCAAGACAGCTGCGAGAGGAATGCCCTTCTCCAAAAGCACAGGGCCCTGCTCGATGTGAAGTTCGATATAGGCGGCTGCGTTTGCACGTTCGGACCCGGACTCCAGCACACGCGCGAAATCAATCCCCTGCCCTCGCAGTGCCTCGGGCAGGCCGATTCCATCGCGGTCCCGAAGCTTCCTCGCCTCTTCGATATCCAGCGTGCCCGCAAAAGATGACGAGCCAAACAAGCTCTTCCCAAAGCGTGCCCCTTCCTCGTCCGCCCAATCGACCAAGCGGATCGTGACAGGTGGACGCACGCCATACTCCGAGCAAATTCGCCGCAGGATCTCGACACCCGCGAGTGTGTTGAGGCACCCATCCAGCCATCCGCCATTCGGAACAGAATCGATATGTCCCCCGATGAGGAGCGCCTCATCCCGCTCGCCAGCCAATGTCGCCCAGAGGTTCCCTGCCGCGTCGGTGTGAATTTCCACGGGCAGAGCCTCAAGCTTTTCGCGCAGCCACTCCCTCGCCGCAACCCAAACCGGAGTGAATGCAACCCGCTGGGCTCCGTCGACATCGCCAGTAAGGGCGCGGAGTTCCTTCAATTCACGAACCGTTCTTTTGGGATCCAAGCTCATCGTTTCAAAACTCGATTTCAATTCCTGTCAGGAGCGTGGCGACGGCCGCGTCGGCCGAGTGTTCGGTCGCCGCATGAACCGTGAGCAACCGCTCGCCCTCGGCGACAATATCCCCACACTTTCTGATGTTTGAAAACCCAACGCCGGCAACGATGTCTTCCGAGATATGCCGCCGCCCACCGCCCAACTCGACGCAAGCCCGTCCAAACGTGCCAGCATCCATTCGAACGATGGTCCCCGATGCCGAAGCGAGAATGTCACGTGTGACCTGCGCGGGGTGGAACGTAGTCCAATTGTCGAACGCCCTAGGATCTCCTCCCTGAGCCACCACAAGTTCCATGAACTTCGCATGTGCCGAACCATCTTCCAGCCTCCGCGCTAATTCTGCGCGGGGAGTGCTGGTGACCTTCGTCGCAAGGTCGAGCGTGATGCGAACGAGATCCTCCGGGCCGCTGCCCTGAAGCGTCTCGACCGCCTCGCGCACTTCGAGCGCATTGCCCACCGTGCGCCCGAGCGGTTCATCCATCTGGGATAGGACAAACGATGTCTCCACCCCATTCGCCCTCCCGGCCTCACGCAGTCCCTCGGCAAGAAGCTCCGCCTCGGCCCGCGTCTTCATAAATGCACCGGACCCAAACTTCACGTCGAGAACCAGCCGGTCGAGCGACTCAGCGAGCTTCTTCGACATGATGCTCGCAATGATCAGCGGACGCGACGGCACCGTCCCGGTCACGTCACGCAGTGCGTAGAGCTTTTTATCTGCCGGACAAAGGTCCGCCGTCTGGCCCGCCATAAAGACTCCGACTTTTTCCAACTGCCGGAGACACGTTTGTTCATCAAGATCGACGCGGAATCCCGGAATGCTCTCCAGCTTGTCGAGCGTTCCGCCAGTAATTCCCAGCCCGCGGCCCGAAACCATCGGAACCCAGAGCCCCTCGCAGGCCAGAAGCGGCGCGAGGATGAGGGAAACCTTGTCCCCGATCCCACCCGTCGAGTGCTTATCAACCTTCGGAGGCGTTCCCTCCGGCCAACGAAAGATCCGTCCGCTGTCTCGCATTGCCGCAGTGAGTGCGGCCGTCTCAGCATCCGACATCCCGCGAAAAAAGACCGCCATCGCGAACGCGCTCATCTGGTAGTCCGGAGTCTCCCCGCCAGTATAGGTCCGGATCAACTCGCCGATCTCCTCAGACGTGAGTTCGCCGCCCTCGCGCTTTCGTTCAATCACTCCCGGCACGTGCATGGCTGAGAATGCCCACGACGCCGCACCGGATCAAGTCGGATTCAGGGATTGCCCGGGCACCAGTGCTCTGGTTCCCTTTCTCTTGCTCCCAAAATGACTTCGAAGCAGATCACGTTTTTTTCCCGTCTCGCCAGCACGTTGTTGCTCTGGGTTCTCATGCTGACCACGATCTTCGCAGGCTACGACATGGGGTTTTTCCTGCTCTTGGCCGGCATGGCGATGATCGCGCTATGGGAATACTACCGGATGCTTGAAGGCGATGGGATCGGGGTCTTCACGCTGACGGGATTGATTTGTGGTGTCGTCCTTCTGGGCGGTGGCTTTGCGATCACCCGGGTTCACGGACTCGAGAGCGTCCATGATTTCGAACTCGTCACGCTTGTCCTTTTTTTGATGGTCATATTTACCCGGCAGATGTTCCGGGGTGCCGGCCGCGATCCCCTGCGGGCAATGGCCTACACGGTCTTTGGCCTGCTCTACATCCCGTGGCTGTTCAGCTTCATCACAAAAATCATCTACCTGACACCGCCGACTGAGACAGGGCAAACGACCGGGCAATACTATGTTTTGTTTTTGGTGATGGTGACGAAGTTCAGCGACATGGGGGCCTATGTCTTTGGCTCACTTTTTGGAAAGCATCCGTTCGCTCCAAACATCAGCCCCAGCAAAACATGGGAGGGCTTCTTCGGCGCGCTGCTGACGGCTCTGCTCGCCGCCTACTGGATGTATGCATGGATGCCAGAGAAACTCTCCGCGTTTCGCTTTGACGATGTCACGATCCTCGGCCTGCTCCTCGGCTTCGCCGCGGTCGTGGGCGATCTCGCGGAGTCGATCGTCAAGCGCGGCGCAAACCAAAAGGATTCCAGCCACCTCCTTCCGGGAATCGGGGGAACTCTCGATCTGATCGACAGCCTCCTCTTCACTGCGCCGCTCCTATTTTTCTACATGCGCCTTGTCTTGGGAGTCTCCTCATGAAGCGCCGCATCGTCATTCTTGGAGCCTCGGGGTCCATCGGCGCCAGCGCGCTCAAAGTCGCCCGAGATATTCCGGACCGGGTTGAAATCATCGGCGCCTCGGCCCACACGAATTCCTCGGCACTCGAGGAAATCCAAGCTGAGTTTCCCTCCGCGCGTTGCGTGCTTTCAGACGCCGTTGGTGGCGACGAGCGCCTCATCGAGCTGGCAACGATGCCTGATGCCGACATGGTCCTGATCGCGATTGTGGGGACAGCCGGCCTCCGACCTGCGCTGGCGGCCATCGAGGCGGGAAAGGATATTGCCGTCGCGAGCAAAGAAATCCTCGTCATGGCAGGCGAAATCGTCATGGCCGCCGCGAGCGCGAAAGGTGTGCGAGTGCTGCCGGTGGATAGCGAGCACAATGCGATTTTTCAATGCCTCGAAGGCCGCGAGATCGAGTCCGTAAGCCGCCTTGTTCTCACCTGTTCGGGCGGGCCATTCCGCGAGCTGCCGGCCTCACAGTTTGCCTCGATCACGCCGGAGATGGCTCTCAAGCACCCCACGTGGATCATGGGGCGAAAGATCACCGTGGACTCGGCGACACTTTTCAACAAGGCATTGGAAATGATTGAAGCCCGCTGGCTCTTCGGCATCGGGATCGATCACGTCGATGTGATCATCCATCCTCAGAGCATCATCCACTCGATGGTCGAGTTTGTGGATTGCTCGGTCCTTGCTCAGTTGAGCTACTCGGACATGTGCTTCCCGATCCACTATGCTTTCACCTGGCCGGAGCGCGTGCAGAATTCGCTTAGATCCTTGGATTTCTCCGCCCTGAGCCGGCTTGAGTTTTTCGCGCCGCGTCGGGCGGACTTCCCGGCCCTCGACCTCGCGGTAAAAGCCGGACTCGCCTGCGGAACCATGCCAGCCGTGTTGAATGCCGCCAACGAGATCGCCGTCGCAGCATTCCTTTCTCGGAAAATTCCGTTCCCTCAGATCTGGGAGATCGTTGCAGCCGTCATGGATCAATGCCCTCATATCGATCACCCGAACCTGGAGTCCCTCCTCGCGACCGATGCGGAAGCTAGGCGACTCGCGGGCTTGATGGTGACGCAAGTCGCGAGACCGTAAGATCGAAGGAGCTGGCTAGGCCTCTTACTGCGCCGAAGCCGGCAGGGCTGTTGGCGTCGCGCTCTGCTTCCAATGGAGCGGAGTTCCACGGGGCAGCAAGCGCACGGCTCGGGCGATATCCCAGTTCGTCAACCGAAACCCTCCGAGACTTTCCTGCACAAACATGCGATCCGGAATGCTCGTGCCATGGAGACCGAATGGCAGTGGATCGGGGCTCTCGGCCTTGGCGAGGTTCACCCAAAAAATTCCCACCGGGTTATTCGGTCCGGCGGGCAAAAATTCTTCCTGAGCCAGAACGGGAGTTTCGGGTGTGACGGTCGCATTCTCCCCAACAAAAAATGTGCTCACGGCTCGGGGTTTCTCACGGGATTCGCGGAGCGTCGCCAGGCGTGGCTTCGGGATGGCGTCCAGAATCGTCCATGTCCCCCGACCTCGCAGGCCTGGGCGAGCGGAGGAAATTGGGAAAAGACCAACAAGACGGTCGTTCCGATAGATCTCTAGCCGAGCCAAGTCGACGACCACGGCAGTAATCGGGTTCGCCGGATCCAAGGCTGGCTGCAGCGGCAATCCAAAGGCCTTCTCCATCTCAAACGGAACAACATTTGGAACACGAAACTCCGTTCCTCCAGCAGGCAGGGTCTTGATTGCTGGATTGATACTGCGGAGAAAAGTCTCATCGCAGTGGAATCGCTCGGCGACAAATTCCCAAGGCGAGCGGTAGGCGAGCATCGGCACGCCCGTCAGGTCCTCATACGCCACCGGTGCCGCGACGACGGGCGCCGGCGGAGCCTTCTTCTTTGATTTCGTGGGCATCCTCTGATCGGGCGGCGGAGCGATCTCTGCCTTTGGCGGCGCGATGAAGCGAAAATCCTCCGGACGGAGCGTGTAAGTCGTAAAGAGGGCCCCAACAGTCTCCTGCGCCTTGGCACGGAGCACGGCCAAGTCACGGGCATATTCATTCTGCGCCTGATAAAGGAACATGAGCTTCTGAAATCCAATCCCGGTCTTCCCATCAATTCGACCCGGAGAAAACTGCTGCCGGTCGAGATAGATTTGGAACAATAGGACCTCCGGATCGAAGCCCGTGGGATCTGGAGCTTTTGAAGACGGGGTTTGCGCGGCCAGCGTCGGCGCGGCAATCGCGACCGGCATGCGGGCAATCTCTTCAGCCGTCGGGATCTTCAGGACGTCGCCGATTCGAATCAGATTCGATGTGAGCCCGTTGGCCGTCTTCAGCTGATCGACCGTGATCTCAAACTTCTTGGCAATCAAAATCAAGGCGTCCCCTTTTTTGACCGTATAGGTGTCGGCCGCATCGCGCACGGGAGTCAAAACGCCTGACTCGCCCGCAGGAATCGGCGGGGGCGGCTCGGGCAGAGGGAGGCCCCAGTCAGATTCCGGCGAGGCCCCGACGGTCCATTTCCATTTGACCGCCCGCTCCATTCCGGATTCCACGTTACTCAACTGCGGAGCCTGTGCATTCGAAACACTCGGAGAAAATAGGCAGACAGCTAGGCACAGGAGTAAAAAAGCCGCTGACGACGGTGAAACGGATGCCGAAAGCCTAGGAGTCCTCCGAGCGAAGCTCATGAAGAAATGAAGGTCCTCATCCGGCATGCTAAAACGGGCGCCGCCCCCCTCAAACAACAACCTACCAGCTCGACTTCGTCACACCGGGAATCAATCCGGCGGAAGCCAGCTCGCGGAAGGTGATACGAGAAATTTGAAATCTGCGGATAAATGCGCGACGACGACCGGTGACTCGGCAGCGATTGACGAGTCGGGTCGGGCTCGCATCACGCGGCAATTGGCAGAGAGACGCGTAGTCTTTCTTTGCCTTAAGTTCTGCGCGAAGGGCGGCGTATTTTTCCACCGTCTTCTGCTTCCGCTTATTGCGTTCGAGCCATGCTGTCTTTGCCATTGAACGAATAGAATCTCATGGTTTTCCCGATCAGGCAATGGCTTTTTTAGAAAATTTTTCCCCTACACTCAGTCCCGCCAGCCGAGGCCTACCGGTTCGACATTTTGACAGCGGAGAGAAAACGGGCGAAGGTTCGTGAATTACTGTGACAACTGAATCCCGTCTGCCGAATCGCCTGCTCTATGAGTCCCACATGCACACGCCGCTTTGCAAACATGCCAGCGGTCTCCCCGGCGAATATGCCGGGGTTGCCGAGCGGCGCGGGCTGCGAGGCGTCATCGTAACGTGCCACTCCCCGATGCCCGGCGGATATTCCGCTGAAGTGCGAATGGCTCCGGAACAATTTCCCACCTACCTCTCGATGATCGAAGCCGCCGCAGACGAGTGGTCCGGACGAATGGAGATTCTGCCGGGCCTCGAGAGTGATTACGTTCCCGGGATGGAAGGTTGGATTTCCGAGCTCCATCAAAGTGCCGAGTTCCACCATGTTCTAGGTTCGGTTCATCCGCAGGTGCGCGAGTATCGCGAAAGATTTTATAACGGGAACGACTGGGAGTATCAGCTGACGTATTTTCGTCACCTTGCGGAGGCCGCGGAGACTGGTCTCTTCGATACGCTGGCGCATCCAGACCTCATCAAAAACGAATTTCCCAAAGCATGGGATCTCGAACTCGTGATGCCTCACATCTGCGATGCCCTCGACCGAATCGCCGCGAGCGGGTGTGCCATGGAGCTCAACACTTCGGGACTCATGAAGCGGATTCCGGAAATGAATCCCGGTCGGGAAATTCTTGGCGAGATTTGTTCCCGGGGGATCCCGGTGGTGATTGGTGCCGACGCCCACATCCCGACACGAGCCGGCGACCGCTATATCGAGGCGCTGGAGATCTTGCGCGAGGTCGGATTTTCCCATGTGAGCGGCTTCCGCGAGCGCATCAGATTCGATGTTCCGATCTCTGGAGCCGTTGCCAGCCTTCGGCCAGAGGCGCTGGTGAACGTCTAGATTTCTGGCTCGGGAGAATGGTTGCTAAGCTGCAAGATTCGAATACGATCAATTCGTTCGTCACTCTTCCCCATTGGCAATTTTATGAAAACTGAAGTCCTCTTCCGGCGACCGCTCGCCATCCTCCTCACCACGTTCGCGCTGGCTCCTGCCATCCATGCGGGGTCGATCAGCGACCAAGCACTTGGATCGCTCAAGCGCATGAGTGCGACACTCGCGTCCGCCAAAGCCTTCACCTACCAAACGGAGACGATTATGGAGGTTCCCGCAAAGAACGGCCAATTGCTCACGCTGTTCTCGAACTCCGACGTCGCACTCAAGCGTCCCGACAAACTCCGCGCCCGCTTCACAGGCGAAGCCCCCCATTTTGATTTTTTCTACGATGGCTCCACCGTCGCCGCATTCGCCCCCGGCAAGAATGTTTTCTCCACCACCTCGGCCCCGAGCACCATTGATGCGATGCTGCCAGCACTGGAATCGAAGACGGGAATTCGCATCGCCACGCGCGGGCTCCTCACGAGCGATCCCTACCGAGCCCTCACCGCCGGACTCAAGAGCGCGCTCTTCGTCGGAAAAGTTAACGTCCGCGGCATTCCCTGTGATCATCTGGCATTCCGCGGCGATGGGGTCAACTGGGAGATCTGGGTCGAGTCAAATACCCGGGCATTGCCTCGCCGGTTGGCGGCGACGTTTACCGACCGCCCCAATTTCCCGCGAGTGTTGATTGAGTTTTCCGAGTGGAATCTCCACCCGGGCCTTCGTCCGTCCGACTTCACCTTCCGCCCGCCAGCTGGTAGCCAAGAAGTCCCATTTCTCTCCGTTGCGAGGCCCTAACCCTGACCTTTTTTCGATCACCGAGACCATCATGAAACCTTCCCTCTTCGCTCTCCTCGCCTTGGTTGCCCCGCTCTGCCTGTTCCAATCCGGATGTTCGTCCGGCTATTCGGTGTCGTCTGGCCCCGGCTATTATGGACCCACCTACTCCGGTGCCAGCTGGGGCGGCGCGGGAATTTACGGCGGTGCGGTTTACAATAACACCGCCTACGTCAATTCCTCGTCGTGGAACCGATCAAGGTCTTGGAACAATAACAACAGCGGAAACGTGAACACGGCCCGCGGTGGATCGGCCTCATGGAACAACGGGAGCGGTAACGCGAGTGGATCGCGCGGCGGTTCGGCCTCTTGGAATGACGGCAGCGGCAACGCGAGCGGATGGCGCGGCGGTTCGGCTTCGTGGGGTGGCGGTTCCGGATCATGGAATTCCGCCCGCGGTGGCTCGGGATCGTTTCACCGACGCTAACCAAGTCAGCTCATCCGCCGAAGCACCAAGCGGGCGGCATCCACGTCGGATCCTATCTGAGACCGCAACGCATCGAGGCCAGCAAACTTCATTTCGCCACGAAGGTATTGGCGAAATTCGACCTCGATTTCCTTGCCGTAGAGGTCGAGCGTGAAGTCCAACAGGTGGACTTCCAGAAGACGGTGACCGGCGGCTCCCAGTGTTGGGCGCCTCCCGATATTTGCAACCCCATTCACATATTCATCGACGACTCTCACGCGAACCGCATAGACCCCGTCCGGTGGAAACAGCTCGTTATCCGTTGCCAGATTGGCGGTCGGGAATCCCATCTTTCTTCCAATACCCTCCCCGGCCAACACAGTCCCGAGCACCGAATATTCCCGGCCCAAAAAGTCACGGCAGGGCGCTAGATCTCCCATGGCCACTGCACGGCGAATCATCGTGCTGCTCACGGTCTGCCCCTCAACTTTCACGGGTGCCACCTCCGTGGTCTCAAACCCCGATGTCGCTCCAAGCCTGCGAAGGAGGTCCCCATCGCCAGCACGTTTCCGACCAAACCGCCACCCGTCACCAACGCAGATCCCCGCGAGCGGACGAGCGGCCGCAACTAATCGTAAAACAAAATCTTCTGCCTCAATCCCGGCAAACTCTTGGTCAAACGTAACGACAAGAACATGCTTCCATCCGATGGACTCCATCAAGCGGAGTTTGTGCGGAGTGGAGGTCAGCAAGAGCGGCGAATGGCTAGGTGTCAGGATCCGAGACGGATGTGGATCAAATGTCAGTGCCACCGCAGAGCCCGAGATCTCGCTGGCCGAGGTCATGGCGGCCCCGAGGACTGCCCGATGGCCGATGTGCAAGCCGTCGAACACGCCCACGGCAAGCACAACCGGACCGGGGACAGATGATAACTCCTCGATGGATCGCAGAACCTGCATCACGCCCCCCGCAATCGGGAGACCGCCGGCAGGCTCATCACACGGGCCTCCACCGCCTCGGCTGGTCCGGCCTTGAGCTCATCGACAGTGATCGCACCATCCACAGAAAATCTTCCGGATTTCGTCCGGCGAAGCGCTCGTAAATGGGCGCCACATCCCAGCTCCAGACCAATCTCGTGCGCATAGGTCCTCACGTAAAATCCCTTGCTACACACGACGCGAAAATCAATCTCGGGCAGTCGCACAGCCAAGACCTCATGCGCATAGACATGAACAAACCTCGGCTCGCGCTCCACGACTTTTCCCTGCCTCGCCAACTTGTAGAGTGGCACCCCATCTTTCTTGATCGCGCTCACCATCGGGGGCGTCTGATAAAAATCTCCGTGGAACTTCGCAAAGGCCGCATCGATTTGCTCGCGGGTGTAATCGGCGACCGTCCGCGTCTCCAAAACTTGGCCATCCGAATCCTGGCTATCCGTCATCTGCCCGAGCTGCAATGTGCCAACATATTCCTTGTCCTCGCTCATCAGGAGGTCCTGAATCTTCGTCCCGCGACCGATCGTGATGAGAAGCAGCCCCGTCGCCAGCGGGTCGAGCGTGCCGCAGTGCCCGACCTTTTTTGTATTCAGCGAGCGCCGCGTGATGGCGACCACATCGTGCGACGTCATCCCGGGTGCCTTGTCGACTAGCAGGACGCCGTCCATTTCACTTCCCGATCTCATCGCTGACAACTTTCAAAAATTGAGCCTTCACGGAAGCAAGATCGCCCCGGATCCTCGCGCCAGCGGCCATCGGATGTCCCCCACCCCGGAAGACCTGGCAGACCTTGCAAACATCGACCGCCGGATTCTTGGACCTCGCACTCACACGCACTTTGCCATCCGCCAGTTCCTCAAAAAATACGGCCGCTTCAACCCCTTCGACCGCCCGCAGTTGGTCGATAATACCCTCGTTATCCTCGGGCAGGACCCCGAGGCGGGCCACGTCGGCCAGCGATAACGAGAACGTCGCAATGCGGTCGCCACACGAGAACTCCGCCTGATTCAATGCGAAACGAAGAAGCTCGAATCTCCTCCTCGGCTGGCTGTCATACATCGACCGGGAGAGCCCGGCCACATCGACCCCGCAGGTGACGAGCTCGGCCGCCGCACGGAACGTCCTCTCATTGGTTCCCGCATACTGGAATGACCCGGTGTCGGTCGAGATGGCCGCATACAGATTCGTCGCCATCTGCGGCGTGATCTCCGCATGGGCGTGTCGGAAAAACTCAAAAAGGATCTGCCCGGTCGCCGGAGCTGTCGGGTCGACGTGGTTGATCTGCGCGTAATTCTCGTTGCTGATGTGGTGATCAATATTGATCCAAATCGCGCCCGGGGCGATCGAGTCCACAACGGTGCCGAGTCGGCTCATGACCGAGTTATCCAGGGCCACAAACACGTCAAATGCCTTCGCCTCCTTGCTCGGTGTCGAGATGATCTCGTGGCTGGGAAGGTATTGGAATTTCGTGAGCGTACCCTCCTCATTCCAAGCCGTGACATCTTTGCCAATGGCTTTCAGCCACAGCGCGAATGCGATGGTGGAACCCAGCGCGTCGGCATCCGGCCTCAAGTGACTCGCCACCCCCACCGTTCGGACCGGTCGCAGCGCCTCGAGAATCTGGTCAAATGCCATGCTCACTTTTGTTCCTCCAGCCCAAGTTCTTCCATGATGTTTAAAATTCGCGACCCTCGCTCGATCGACCCGTCGAGCTTGAAGTTGAGATGCGGGGTGTGCTTGAGGACAACCCGCCGCGAGACCTCCCCTTGCAAGCGCACACGGTTCTGCTCCAACTTTTCGATCGCCGCCCTTTGCTGGCCGGGTGTTCCGAGCGCCGAAATAAAAATATGCGCCTGCTTGAGATCTGGCGTGATATCCACAGCACTCACGGTCACGAGCACCGAGCCAAAATCCAGCTCGCGGCAGATAATGATTCCCAGCTCACGCTTGAGGACTTCGCAGACCCTTTCGAGACGGTGTTTCATGGAAAAATGCTGGCACCCCGGCCCGCGCGGTTAGAGTTGTTGGGGAACCTTCTCGAGCGTGTAGCACTCAATGATATCCTCGGGCAGATATTCCGAAAAATCTCCGAGCTTGATGCCGCACTCGAGGCCGGTCCGGACTTCTTTTACGTCGTCCGTAAAGCGCTTCAATGTCGCGAGCCCGCCATCGTAAATCGGCTGGCGCTTGCGGAGCACACGGGCGCGAGCCGTCCGTGCGATCCGACCGTCGATGACCATGCAGCCGGCGACCTTTCCCTTTGTCAGATCAAACACCTGACGGACCTCGGCATGACCGATCACTGTCTCGCGGAGCTCTGGATCAAGCAAGCCACTCATCGCCTCGCGGATCTGATCGAGCAGTTCGTAAATGATGCTGAAGAGCTTGATCTGGACACCCTCGCGCTTCGCACCTTGCGCGGCGGTGTTCTCAGTCTTGGTATTGAACCCGATGATGACCGCGTTCGAGGCGCTCGCGAGGAGAACATCGGAATCCGTAATCGGACCGACCGCCGCGTGGATCACGTCGAGTGAGATTTTCTTTTGCGGGATGTCCTTGAGCGAATTAACAATCGCCTCCAACGAACCCTGCACGTCGCTCTTCACCACGACTTGAAGGACGGGTTTTTGGTCGGCTGCCAGGTTCGCGAAGAGATTTTCGAGCGTTGCCCGCTGCGGCGCGGCCAGCTTCTCGTGCCGGAGCAAGGCGAGTCGCTCGTCGCTCAGGATACGGGCCGACTTCTCGGAATCCATCACCACCAGATCATCGCCCGCGTTCGGAAGCCCACTGAATCCCAACACCTTGACAGGCGTCGATGGTCCAGCCTCTTTAACCGCCTTTCCTTCGTCGTTGATCAGTTGCTTGATCTTACCCCAGAAATTCCCGCAGATGAAAATATCCCCCACTCGAAGCGTCCCCATGCGCACGATCACCGTCGCCGTCGGTCCACGTCCCTGCTCGACCTGAGCCTCGATCACCGTGCACCGCGCATCGACGGTTGATGAAGCCTGCAGCTCAAGGACCTCGGCCTGAAGAGTCATCATGTCGAGAAGCTCCGGGACTCCCGTCCCCTTCGTGGCGCTGACCGGCAGGCAGATGATATTGCCACCCCAGTCCTCCGGTGCCAGCCCGTGTTCCTGAAGTTGGGTCTTCACCCTGTCGATATTCGCGGAGGGAAGATCGACTTTGTTGATCGCGACCATGATCTGAACCTTGGCGGCCTTCGCGTGTGCGATGGCTTCGATCGTCTGGGGCATGAGACCGTCGTCCGCCGCCACAACGAGGACAACAATGTCCGTGACCGTCGCCCCTCGCGCCCGCATCGCGGTAAATGCTGCGTGACCGGGAGTATCGAGAAACGTAATTTTCTGCCCATTGCGCTCGACGCTGTAGGCCCCGATGTGTTGGGTGATCCCGCCGGCTTCCCCTGCGGCGACTTTGGCCTTCCGGATGGCGTCTAGAAGCGAGGTTTTTCCATGATCGACATGGCCCATGAGGGTGATGATCGGAGCGCGGGTTGAGAGTTCGGCCGCCACCGGCTTCTCCGGCTCTTTCGGGGCTTCCACCTTGACCTCGACCTTGTGGTGTCCCTTCGAGGTATCCTTCCGTTCGCGTTCAAAAACAAACCCGTGCAAATCACAGACTTTCGCCGCCACGTCGGCCTCGATCGTCTGGTTGATATTCGCAAAAATCTGGAGCGCCATCAGGTCCTTGATCAACTGAAACGGCTTGAGGCCGAGGTGATCTGCAAGTTCCTTGACGATAATCGGGGGTTTGAGATGGAGGACTTTTTTCGGCGGAGTGCCGTCATCAACGACCGGCGCTTCCTCAACAACGATCTCAGGCTCAGGCTCTGGCTCCTTGTCGATGAGAGAGAGGGCCTTCGGGGCTTCCTTCACTGGAGCCGGCGGCGGGATGACGATCGGCGTCTTTCCGATCTGCGGGAGGAGCGGTTTGAAGGTCGAAGCCTTATCGCTCGCTGGCTTCCTGACTTTTTTCTTGGGGTCGAGGAGATCGACCGTGGCAGCGATGACTTTCTCTACGACGACCGGCGGTGCCTCAGGTTCCGCCGCGGGTTCGGCGGCTTTGGCTGGAAACGTGCGGGCAACCGTCGTGGTCCGCTTGGGTTTCGCGGACTTTTCTGCGTTGGGTGGTCGTTTGACTTTCTCTGCCATAAAATTGCTTGCCGGACGGACTCATAGCCGTCAGGCGGTGTGTGCCTTTTCGGCAGGAGCCAGGGCCTTCGCGGCGTCTAGAATCTTCTGCCCGAGCTCCAAATCTTCTCCAAGAACTTCGGCGATATCCTCTGGTCCAGCGAGGAGAATAACCTCGACAGAGGTCATCCCCTCTTGGGCCAGCTTTTGCGCTTGTTCTTCGGTGATTCCCAGCAGTCCAGACATCGACATCGCGGCTTCGTTTTTCCGCGATTCCATGACCTGCTCGGCCGTCTTGTCTTCCTGAATATCGATTTCCCAGCCCGTCAATTTTGCGGTGAGCCGCGCATTTTGTCCGCGCCGGCCGATGGCCAGCGAGAGGTCGTCTTTTTTCACGAGCACGCGGATGGTCTTCTTGTCCTCATCGGCAGAAATGCTGGAAATATTCGCGGGCTTCAGCGCAGCCGCAGCGAACTTCACCGGGTCGGCATCCCACCGGATGATGTCGACTTTTTCGTTGTTCAATTCCCGGACAATGTTCTTCACCCGCGCACCACGCATGCCCACGCAGGCACCGACCGGATCGACTTTGGCGTCGGCACTGTGGACCGCGACCTTCGTGCGGTAGCCCGCCTCGCGAGCGATCACTTTCAACTCGACCGTGCGATCCGCAATTTCGCTCACCTCGAGCTCGAAGAGCCTGCGGACAAAATTTGGGTGGCTGCGGGAGAGGATGATCTCCGGGCCCCTCGTGGCATTCTCGACCGCGACGACATAGGCGCGGAGTCGGTCGCCGACATTGTAGTCTTCCGTGACCACACGCTCGCGGGATGGCATGATGCCCTCAAACTTGCCGAGATCGACAATCACGTCGGACTTTTCAAACCGGCGCACCGTGCCATTCACGATCTCGCCAGCCCGGTCCTTGAACTCCTCATAGATCATCTCGCGCTCGATCTGCCGGATCCGTTGGTTGATTGCTTGGCGGGCTGCTTGGGCGGCGATCCGACCGAAATCTTTCGGGGTCACCTCCATCTCGACCTCGTCGCCCTGCTGCACATCCGGCTTCACGGCCCTCGCCTTGAACATGACGATCTCGTCGTGCGGATTCGTCACTTTCTCGACTGCAATCAACTTGGCGAGCGCCCGGATCGATCCAGATTGTGGGTCGATCTCGATCCGCAGCTCGCGGGTGCCGGAGGTGAAACTCTTTTTCGAGGCAGCCAATAGGGCCGTGGAGATCGCTTCGACCAGCACTTCACGTTTGATACCTTTCTCACGCTCAAGGTATTCGAGCATCGCAATTAAATCGGCGTTCATAAAAATTTATTGTGTCCAGAGATGGAAAAGGCGGGACCGGGATCCCGCCTCGTTTCTTCAATGGGAACTGAGCAATATGAATCCCGTCCCCGACTCGGTCAAGCCACAAGACCTTGTTTTTTGAAGTCCGCGTTCTATCAAGCGAAAGCAGCCGTGCTGAGTGCGCACCGATTCCGCGCACCTTCTATACGAATTCAGGCCGAAGCGGAGCCACGCACCGGATGGCAGCACCTTCGAAAATCCTTGTATGCAGAATGTTGATTTCGAGCGCAAAGGCCTTCAGGGTGGCCGCTGTCATTCCCAAAATGATGCACTCCACTCCGCCACCCGACGCCGTCCGAACGCCTCCATTCGTCCCCACGAAGGCGGAAAGTGCGCTTTTGCAGCCATTCGTCGGACTTTCGCCCGAACAGATTTATGTTCCCAAAACCAAAGCCGACTGCGACGCGGCGGCGGGAGAGATTTTTGCGGCCGGCGTGGCGGGCTTCGATACAGAAGCGAAGCCGACCTTCCGCGTCGGCGAGAAGAGCGGCGGCCCGCACCTCGTTCAGTTCGCCCTTTCCGATAAGGCCTTCCTCTTCCAACTCCACCGCAATGACGCCCTCAAGATCGTTGCGGTGTTGATTGAATCGACACAGGTGCTGAAGGTGGGGTTCGGGCTCAAGAATGATCATGGTCAGATCCGAAGCCGGCTGGGCGTTGCCCCGGGCGCGCTTTTGGACCTCGACCACCTCTTTAGAAAAAGAGGCTACCCCCGACAGATCGGTGTGCGAGGAGCAATGGCCGCCCTCCTCAACCTCCGCTTCTCAAAATCTAAAGCGATCACCACCAGCAACTGGGCCGCCATGGAGCTCACCCCCTCGCAGCTCCGGTATGCAGCGAACGACGCCTACGCCGCCCTCGTTGTTTTTCAGGCGCTCAACCCCAGCCCATCCGAACTCCCGCGCTCGTAGCGCGGCCAGCGGACGCTGGAAATCATCAGCCGCCCTCGTTTTTTTCTTATTGGGCCCTGGCTGCGGAACTGCCAATGTCCCGAGATGCCTTCCATCTCCGGCTTTCATCATACCGCCATCCGTTCGCACAACTTCGATGCCAGCATCCGTTTCTATAACGACGTGCTGGGATTAAAAACCAAGGTCACTTGGGGAACTTCCCCGAACCGCGCGGCGATGGTCGACGTGGGCGATGGGAACTACGTGGAGATTTTCGAACGGGACGAAGCCGCCCCCGTCATCGAAGCGACGATCTTGCACTTTGCCCTACGAACCGACGACTGCGCAGCCATGACCGAGATCGTCCGGGCAAGCGGTGCGGAAATCACGATGGAGCCGAAAGAGGTGACGATCGATTCGAATGTCGGCCCTGTCCCGGTGAAGATCTCGTTCTTTCGGGGTCCGGACAACGAGATCGTTGAGCTTTTTGAGAACAGCCTGCTCTAGAAAATCCTGGTCTGGACTAAACAATCGCTTCGTAGAGACCCTTCGTCTGCGAGGCGATGGCGCTCCACGAAAAGACATCGCAGGCGCGTTGGCGTCCGGCTTTGCCAAACGCCAAGCGCTTCGCAGGATCGGCCATTAATTCATTAATTCGCGCCGCAAGGTCGCGGGAGAATCGGTCGGGGTGAAGCGGCTCAAATGGGGTCTCTTTCATCTGCTCGACCGCCACGAGGTAGCCAGTCTCGCCTTGCCGGATCACTTCAGGAATCCCACCGACCGCACTGGCGACCACCGCCGTGCCGCACGCCATCGCCTCCAGATTGATGATGCCAAACGGCTCATAAATAGAAGGGCAAACGAAAACCCCTGCGTGTGTGTAGAGCTCAATCTTCGAGCGGTTATCGAGCATCTCTTCGATCCAGATCACTCCCTCACGGCTCCGCTGGGCGGTTGCCACGGCCTGCTTCATCTCCGCCGCAATCTCGGGCGTGTCGGGCGCACCGGCACAAAGCACGACCTGAAATCCCGGATCGAGATACTTGATCGCGTTGACGAGGTGAACGATCCCTTTCTGGCGCGTGATCCTTCCGACGAAAAGAATGTAGGGCTCGTGCGGATTGACGCCCAAACGCCTCAGCGCACCGTGGGACTCGACCGGATGGTATTCCTCCGGATCAATGCCATTATAGATAATATGGAGCTTCGCGGGATCGACAGAAAATAGCCTCTCGATATCTTTCCTTGTCTCGTCAGATACGGCAATGACCGCGTCGGCCATCTCGATCGCTGTTTTTTCGACCCACGACGTAAAATCATAACCGCCGCCAATTTGCTCGCGCTTCCATGGCCGGAGTGGCTCAAGCGAATGAACGGTGAGAACCAGCGGGATGCCGTAGTTGAGCTTCGCCAAGATCCCCCCGAAATGGGAATACCACGTATGGCAGTGCACGAGGTCGGCATCGATATTCGTCGTGTTAAAATCCAGGCACCGCTGAAGTGCGCCGAAGACCGACCGGAGCGGCTTCGGACACGTGTAGGAATCGCCCGTCAGCCCAAAGCCAAGGGCCGAGAGCCCGCCAGAACGAAAATCCTGATCTCCAAAACACCGGACTTCCACCGGCATGAGCTTCGCCAGCTCCCGGCTGAGGTATTGGACATGGACGCCCGCACCGCCGTAGATGTGCGGGGGGAATTCGTTGGTGAGAAGAAGGGCTTTCATGAAAATCGAAGAGGTTGGGCCGCGCAATCAAGCGCCGCCGCCGAGAAGCCAAGTCACCGTCCCGTCAACCGGCCTCACTGCCGCACAGGGATGGTTCCCTCGCCCGGTGAAGACCTCCTCAAGCACATCTTCCTTCCCCGCACTGCTGACGAGGAAACAGACATGCCTCGCCGCATTGAGCAGCGGGTAGGTGAAGGTGAGACGGTGCGTGGAGAACTTCGGGACAAAGTTTGCGACGACCAGACGATCCTCGACAGTCAACGCCTCGGTGCCGGGGAAAAGCGAGGCCGTGTGTCCGTCATCACCCATTCCGAGCAGGATCAAATCGTGACGATACTCAGGCGATCTCGCCCGCAATTCCTCTTCGTAGGCGAGCGCCGCGGCGGTCGGATCGTCCTCGCCACGCATTCTCAAAATGTTCCCGCCCGTCATGCCGGCAGGATCAAAAAGCGATTCCTTCGCCATGCGAAAATTGCTTTGATCGCTCTCGGGCGGCACACATCGCTCGTCACCGAATGTAAACTCCCACTTCGTCCAGTCGGCCCCGGAGCCAGCGAGCGCTCGATAGACAGGTCGCGGCGTGTTCCCGCCGCTCAGGGCAATGCGGAAAATCCCGCGAGCGGAAATCGCTGCCCCCGCCTCGCTCAGGATCAGGGCGACGGCATCCTCGACAAATTTCTTACTGTGGCAAATCGCTGGGGTCATGGCTTCACATTAAGCGCGCAGGGACGAGAAATTGCAACTGTCCGGATGCCACCCCACCCTCAGATATGTCCACGGCCGTGATCGATGACTTCCGGATGTTGATCGCCTCGGCATCCGCGAGGCCGAGCAGGCGCGCGATGGCCTCGCTAAAATCAGGCTCGTGCCCGACCAGGAGAATCGCATCGTGGGCCGAGTGGCTCTCTATCAGCCGACAACAGGATTCCGGCACCATCCCGCATGCCAGGCCAGCGTCCTCCACGAGATCCGCCCCGAGGGCGTTGGCGACGATCTCGGCGGTTTGCCTCGCCCGCACAACCGGACTCGTGATGATCAGGTCGGGCGTGATCCCGGACCGTAAAAGAAATTTCCCGGCTTTCGCCGCTTGCTCGAGCCCCTTCGTTGTTAGTCTGCGATCAAAATCAGCCCCGTGATCGGGCTCGGCTTCCGCATGTCGGAGGAAGTAAACAATCATGCGCCCACCGCTATAGCGTCTCTCCATGCCGTGTGCACAACTCTTTTACAGCAGATTCCTTCCGTGTTAGAGACGCGGAGTGCTCCATCGGTCCATTGTTCCCGAGATTCTCGACACCCTCGCTGCGGACCATCCGGATGCGGTCCGAAGCCGTCGGGATCTCCGATGGCTCGACCATTTTCTTGGCGGCTCGCGATGGGTGGAACGAACGCTCCGCAAAAACCTCCCCGGAAGCGGACCGCGAATCGTCGAGCTGGGTGCCGGTGAGGGATTGCTCTGCGAGCGGGTGGCCCGCGCTTTTCCTTCAGCCATCGTCACTGGCATGGACCTTCTTCCTCGGCCGTTGCGGCTTTCGAAGCCCATCCAGTGGGTCTCTGGCGACTTCTTCCAAGCAGAGGAAATCACGCAAGCCGACATCGTCATCGGCAATCTCATCCTTCATCACTTTGAAAACTCGGCATTGGAAAATCTCGCGGCACGCTTTGAGAGTGCCCGGCTCCTCGTTTTTTCCGAACCATGGCGGGATCGGGCACCGCTCTATTTCTCCCGATGGGCCGGGCCGCTCGTTGGCCGCGTGACCCAACACGACATGCCAGCGAGCATTCGGGCAGGATTTCGAGAGGGCGAGTTGCCAGCGGCATTGGGACTCAATCCCCGGGACTGGAACATCGCAGAATCTTCCCGCTGGCGAGGAGTCCTTCGCATGATAGCGTGGAGGACTTGAAACGTGAGATTGTCATTGTGGGAGGCGGACTCGCGGGGCTTTCGCTTGGCATTGCGCTCCGACAGCGGAACGTGCCCGTAACCCTGCACGAGGCCGGTAAATATCCCCGTCACCGCGTCTGCGGGGAGTTCATCAGCGGCGTGTCGGACGAGGTGCTCGAAAAGCTGGGGATTGCCTCGTATCTGACCGATGCCGAGAGGCTCGAGTCCGCGCGCTGGAATGACGCCTCCGGCCCGCTGGGCGACATGCGTGTCGAGGCACGGGGGATCTCCCGATGGGTGCTTGACTCGCGGCTCGCAGAGGGATTTCAGAATGCGGGTGGCGTCCTGCACACCGTGTCCCGTGCTGCGGACGGACCCGATGTCGTGTGGGCGGCTGGACGCCCGCGACGCGAGTCGCGCTGGCTGGGGTTGAAGGTTCATGCCCCCCACCTGCCGATGGATCGGGACCTTGAAATGTTTGCAGGGACCAACGGTTACCTTGGCCTCGCAAGGATCGAATCCCATCGCGTGAACATCTGCGGGCTTTTTCGTACCGACCGCCGTGGCGAAGGAAAGGGAGCCGACCTCCTCCTGTCGACCCTCGATCGAGGCGGACTCCATGCGCTCGCCGACAAACTCCGGCGAGCAGATCTCGATGCGACCTCGTTCCGCGCGGTGAGCGGATTCGAACCGGGGTCAAAGGCGCGGCCAGGATTCTCGATCGGCGACGCGGCTCAGATGATCCCGCCATTCACAGGAAACGGAATGTCGATGGCATTCGAGTCCGCCGCCTTGGCGCTCGATCCGTTGCTGAAATTCACCGCCGGAGAGATCTCGTGGAGCGATGCCGCCAACATCACCCGAGGTCGGCAGAGGCGGGCATTTCGGCGACGGATGTTTTTTGCCTGCCGCGCGCATGGGTTCCTCACCACCCCCATCGGAACCCGGATTGCAACCGGCTTGGCGCGTCGTCGACTGCTCCCGTATCAAAATCTTCTCCCACTCGTTCGTTGATGTTCCTCCAATCCGTCGCCAGCGCATTTCCTTCGACGAGCCTCAGCCAAGCCGAGAGTTGGGAGGGGCTGCGGAAGACTCCCGCGTTCGCCTCCCTCCGACCGCGCTCCCAATCCCTGTTGGAAAAAATTCTCCTCGGCGACTCCGGCATCGAGTGCCGGCAATTTGCTTCCACCGACCCTCTTTCGCTCGCTCTCATGGATGCGGAGGCTCTCCACCGCGAGTTTGAAAAATTCGCGCCGGCACTGGCATCCGACGCATTGATTGCAGCCTGTGCCCGCGTCGGCGTGCGGCCATCCGACCTCGATGCGCTGATCGTCTGCACGTGCACGGGCTACCTTTGCCCAGGTGTCTCCAGCCATGTGGCCGAGAGGCTCGGAATGAAACCCGACGCCTTCCTCCAAGATCTTCTCGGCATGGGATGCGGAGCCGCGATCCCGATGCTGCAAGCCGCCAAAGGCATTCTCGCCGCCTCGCCCAACGCCTTGGTCGCCACAGTGGCTGTCGAGATTTGCTCGGCGGCCTTTTATCTCAATGATGACCCGGGAGTCTTGATCAGCCTGTGCCTCTTCGGCGACGGCGCGGCTGCGGCTGTTTGGAAGGGACACGATGCGGGCGGGCAATTTCAGATGGATGGATTCCGAACGCTCCACCAACCGGAACATCGTGAGAAAATCCGGTTTGTGAATGCCGGCGGGAAACTAAAAAACCAACTCGACCGATCTGTTCCCGGTCTCGCGGCATCGGCTGTCTCCAGCCTCTTCGATCAGCGCTTGGCCGATCCGGATGCCATCCTTGCTCACACCGGCGGACGCGACGTGATCGATGCCATTGAAAAAGCCATCCCTGGCCATCCCCTCGAGGAAACCCGTATGGTTTTACAGGATCATGGGAACGTGAGCAGCCCGTGCGTGCTGGTGGCTCTTGAGAACTATCTGAAAGCCCCCACGCAGGGGAATCGCCTTTGGCTGACCGCATTTGGCGCAGGGTTCGCGGCTCATTCTTGCGAGCTTTTCCGGTAGTCATCGCCTTGCTGCCACCACTAGAGTCCTGACCCGTGAGCGAGAAATTTCCAGACCACTACGCCATCCTCGGCCTTCCCCGTCGCTGCACGATCGAGGAGGTTCGCACGGCCTATCGTTTATTGATCCGCAACGTCCACCCGGATGTCGCCTCCTCCTCTCCCGATGCCACCGCCCGGACGCAGGTGCTCAATGCCGCCCACGAGACTCTGAGCGATCCCAAAAAACGCCGCGCATACGACCGGGAACTCAAGGAGCACGAGGATTCGGAGAGGCCCAGCCGGACTACGCAAAAGGTCCAGCGTGATATTTCTCAAGACGTGAATCTTCGAATCGAAGACTTTCTGCGCGGCGTTTCATTGGAGGTCAAAGTCAATGACCCCGGCAATCCGGGCGGGGCCGAAACGTATTCCCTCGAGGTCCCGCCGGACACCGCTCCGGGTCAGAGATTCCGATTGCCGCGTGAGGAACCCTTCGGCGGCGGATTCGTCAACGTCCGTGTGCGGGCACTCAGCGGGTTCCGCTTCAAAGTGCGAGGCTCGGATCTGCGATGCGATCTTCGCATCAGTGCCCAGAGGGCTGCTCAAGGCGGGACGGAAATGCTGCCCGGCGCACTCGGGCGACTCGTTCGTGTGCAGATTCCGAAATCGGTCGGACGAGGCGCGATTCTGCGCGTCGACGGCGAGGGTCTTCCGAAACCTCGCGGAGGGCGCGGCGACCTGCTCGTGCGCATTACCTACCGTCCGGAGGTGCGAATCACACGCCGCTGACGGGCCAAGCCAGATTTTTCTGTCAATTCCCGTGCGATGATGCGATCAAGCAAAACCATTCGTATGAGACTCCCCCTCCTTCTCGTCGCGGCCACCATCCTACCATCCTTCCACCTCGGCGCCGAACATCCCCACAGTGCGGCGGAGGGCGAGTCGGACCGGACACGATTTCTGGACTACTACAACCCGAATCCCACAAACTACATGGGCTCGCAGGAGTGGTCGGATGGCGAGGCATTCTTTGGAGATTTTTGGGGAGTCCGGAACTATCTCGACGATAGTGGAGTCGAAGTCTCTGCAAGCTACACGAACAACATCGCGGGGAATCCTGTCGGCGGGACGAGTGCAGGATTTACCTACACAGACAATATCAGCTTTGGGCTCGAGCTGGATTTTGAAAAACTCATCGGCTGGAAAGATCTCACCCTCAATGTCAGCGGCCTCAACCGCGCTGGCTCGAGTCTTTCCCAGGACTACGTCGGCAACCAGTTCACCGTCCAGCAGGTCTATGGTGGCCAAACCGCGATGTTCTACGCCCTTTTTCTCCGTCAGAGGTTTTTTGACGACAAGCTGAGTATCAAGATCGGACGGTTCGCGACGGGCGACGATTTTGCGTCGTCCCCGCTCTACTGGCTCTACATGAACAACGGTATCGATGGGAACCCTCAAGCCCTGCCGGTCAATACCCAGTTCTCAGCCTACCCATGGGCGGTCTGGGCGGCCCGGATCCGCTACAGTCCCACTCCGGAGATCGAGACGAAGTTCGGCGCCTATCAAGTCTCGAACCGCGTCTTCAACCGCGCCTATCACGGCATGGATTGGAGCATCCGGGACGACGATGGCATCCTGCTCATCGGTCAAGTCGGGTGGTCGCCGGAATTTTTCAAAAAACCCGTCATTGTAGATACTGTCTCGACAGCCGATCCCGATGACTCGCCAAAGGAAGTGGCGGATGGAAAATCATTCAAGCCCGTCGCACCGCGGACCGAGATGAAGGGACTTCCGGGCCATTATTGGTTCGGCGCCTATTACTCGCCATGGCAATTCTCCCAGTTCGGGTCATCTGCCACGGCGACGAATTCCTACGGTTTCTACTGGCACGCCGACCAGATGATCTGGCAAGAGTCTCCGGGCAGCAGCCAAGGCCTCACGCTTTGGTCAGCCTTCGTGCTTTCGCCGCAGCAGAACATTGCGAAGCTTCCCTTCCAAGCCAATGCCGGCATCGTCTACACCGGACTCCTCCCGACCCGTGATGCAGACAATACGATGCTTGGGTTCGTCTACGGAAAGTTTAGCAAAAACTACGCACGGACAGTCGAAGCCGCAGGAAATGGCTACCCGCAATACGAAATCGTGCTGGAGGCCGCCTACCGAATCAACTTCACAAAATTCGCTTACTTTCAGCCCGATCTTCAGTGGGTCATCAACCCGGGCGGCACAGGAAATATCCCGAACGCCCTCGTCCTCGGTGCCCAGATGGGGATCACCTTTTAATCATAGAGCGATCGATGGCTCGGTCTGCGAACTCTCGTCATCCCGTGCGACGTCCCACGCTCCTGCCGCTCGCAGCCGTTTTGGTCGTCTTGCTTTCTACCGGGCGGGCCCTTGCCTCCGACACGAAGGAACTGATTACTTGGCTCCTCGAGGACGGACGCGACGTCAAAGACATCCCGTTCACCGATGTCCTCGCGGCCACCACCGGGAAGAAGATCATCCCGATTGATCCAGCAGCCGACAAAGCATGGATTGATCCCCTCTCGGCCGCACTCGACCGGACCCTCGTCGCGCTCAACGATCCGAAACAAGAAATCCACCGCTCGGGCCGGATCAATGAAGCGAGCCGGTTTATCGAAGACGCACTCCGCGCCGAGCTCAACAAACTCCCCGGTTGGAACTGCACGATTCCGACGATTGGGAACGGGGAAGAGCAAAGATCGGGATATCCCGATCTTCGTCTCGCCCTGCCGGATGGCTCGGTGGTTTTCCTCGATCCGAAACTCTTTGCTGCCGACTCGCGCACGAGCACACTTCGCACGTTTTATTACGAGCCCAAAACCCTGACGAACAAGGTCCACGACGATGCCCGCCATCTGCTGGTCGGCATCCGCCACAACGGAGAGTCCGGTGAGGACCTCCGCCTGCTCGGCTGGGAGTTGATTGACGTCTCGCGCCTCCGGGTCCAGCTCAAAGCCGAGTTCCAGGCCTCCAACAAGGACATCTACCGCGAAGATTCCACCGTCGCCAAGAGCCCGGATCCCGCCAAGTAGGCGGATCCCCTCGCCTGCACTGGCCAGCCCCCGCGAGGTATGCCATAGTCTGAGTATGTCCGAAGAAATCGTCTCCCTTCAAAAATCCCTGCGGATCTACAAGGGCCTCGTCGAAGTGGGAGGGCTGATCAACTCGATCACAAACTACGACGAACTCCTTCGGGCCGTTCTCAACGTCGCCCGCCGGGTCACACAGGCAGAAGCCGCATCGCTTTTCCTCATCAACCCAGCCACCGGCGCTCTGGAGCTGTCCATCGCCACGGCTGGCGAGTCGTCATTTGTCGAGCCTAAGATCTCGGTCCCTCGCGGCAAGGGAATCACCGGATGGGTCTTCGAGCATTCCGAGGCCCTGCTGATTCCCGACGCCTATGCGGACGAGCGGTTTTATAAGGAGGCAGACCGACAAACGGGCTTTGTCACCCGCTCGATCCTGTGTGCACCCCTGAAATACGAAGGCGCGGTCACAGGCGTCTTGCAGGTTTTGAATCCGACCGAGAAGCCGGCTTTCGAGGCCGAGGACCTCGAGGGCTTCTGCGCCTACGCCGATCTGACGGCGACCGCATTGGAAAAGCTCCGCGCCCTCGAGGAATCCCGGACACGGGATCGCATCGACCGCGACCTCGCCATCGCCGCGGAAATTCAGAGAGAAATTCTCTCTCGCGCATTGCCTGCGGGAATCCCGGGTGTCGAGTTCGCTGCCCACAACACCCCGGCGGCGAATGTCAGCGGCGACTTCTTCGGAGTCTTTGTTCGCGGGCCGGAGGAGATCTATTTTGCGATTGGCGATGTCTCAGGAAAAGGCATCTCCGCGGCGCTCCTCATGGCACAGACTCTCAGTGCCATGCGCTTCGTCTTCGCCTCGACCAGCGGGCCTGCCGACGCTTTGGCTCTCCTGAACGAAAATTTGCAGGCTTACATTTTTCGCGGGATGTTTGTGACGACACTGGTCGGGCGCATGACACCTGGATCCCGCCAAGTCGACCTCGCCAGTGCCGGGCATTGCCCTCCGATCCTCTTGAAGTCCGACGGATCGACCTCAAGATTAACCGTCCCCGGAGCGCTGCCGATGGGGATCCTTCCGAAGGTTGTCTACCAGCAGTCGAGCGTCGTTCTTTCGCCCGGAGAGAGACTCATCATGTTCACCGACGGCTTGAGCGAATCGCGGGCTGAGGATGGTGACTTGATGTTCGATGAGCGGATTCTCGAAGCGGCCTCCGGTCCGGCCCCTGGGGCGTCCGACGTTGTGACCCGGCTCGTTGAAGCAGAGGCTCGGCATCGCGGACGGGGAAAGCCCCTCGACGACCTGACGATTCTCATCGGAGGTTTTGAATGAAACGTAAACTTCTCATCCCGGGCGACACCTGCCACCTCGCTTCGATCCGATCCGCCGTCCGCACGTTTTTGGACGGGTTGGGCTTCGGCGAATGCGAATCCACTCTCATCGTTCTCGCCCTTGATGAAGCCTGCACGAACATCATCCGACACGCTTACGGCAACGTCTGCGGGCCGATCCGAATCGAGATGACGGCCATGCGCAACCGTATCCGGTTTGTTCTCCGCGACTATGGTCGCCCGTGTTGTCCGGAAAAAATCCGGAGCCGCGAGCTCGAGGATGTCCGGCCTGGCGGGCTCGGCGTCCACATCATTCAACAAGCGTTCGACTTCGTGGATTACTCGCCCCAGCGACGCGGGACGAGACTGACCCTCGAACGCCGCCTCCCGTAATTTTTTCTCACAACTCGTTTTGCATTTTTCAAAAAGCGTGAGATTTTTTTGCCCATGATGGTTTGGATTTTTCTGGTCGGAGTTCCCATGTTGATCGGCCTTTGGGCACAATCGCAGGTCTCCAGCGCCTTCAAGAAATGGAAACAAGTGCCTGTTGCATCAAATACAACGGGAGCGATCGCTGCGCGCGATATCTTGGCTGCGGCGAATATCCGCGATGTCGAAGTCGTTCCGATTCGGGACATGCTCGGCGACCACTACGACCCGATCCATAAGCGCCTGTGCCTCTCTCCGGACGTCTACAATACCCCGTCGGTCGCAGCCGTCGGCATCGCCGCCCACGAGTGCGGTCATGCCATCCAACACGCATCAGCCTACGCTCCACTCAAGTGGAGGATGACGATCGTGCCGGTCACTCAGTTCGCGTCCCAGATGCTGCCGTTCATTTTCCTCGCGGGATTTATCTTCCATGCGTTTCACCTGATGATGCTGGCTGTCGTTTGCTTTTTTGTCTTGGTCGTCTTCAATCTCATTACGCTCCCGGTGGAGTTCGACGCTTCCCGACGTGCGAAGGTCATCCTCCGCCAGATGGGAATGGTGCGAGAAGGCCCGGAAGCCGATGGCGTCAATAGCGTCCTCAACGCGGCCGCGCTCACCTATGTCGCCGCATTCGTCGCAGCGCTCGGGCAACTCATTTATTTCCTTCTCGCGGCGACGAGGTCGCGCTAGGCAGTCAGCACCTTGAAGCTTCCTCCCGTTGTTCTCAGCATTGCCGGATCCGACAATTCCTGCGGAGCCGGGCTTCAGGCAGATCTCAAAACGATTACCGCGCTCGGCGGATACGCGCAGACGGCCGTGACGTGCGTTGTCGCGGAAGTTCCCGGGCAAGTGAGCGCGATCCAACCGATCCAGCCGCCAATTGTTTCCGAGCAAATCCGACTGAGCGCGAAAGCGTTTCCGATCGCCGGGATCAAAACAGGAATGCTCTACTCGACCGGGATCATCCGGGCCGTGGCAGAGGCCGTGTCCGGGATTTCCCACCGCCCGCCGCTCGTTGTCGACCCCGTCATGGTGGCCTCGAGCGGCGATCCCCTTCTAAAAAAATCTGCCATCGCCGCTTACGAATCCCTCCTGTTTCCCATCGCCACGCTGGTGACCCCGAATCTCGATGAACTCCGGATCCTCTCGGGATTTCCATGCCGGAATCTGGCCGAGATGCGGGAGGCTGGAGCCCGCCTCGTCGGGAAATTTGGCTGCGCGTTCCTGCTCAAAGGTGGACACCTCGGCACTCGCCAAGCGGTTGACATCCTGGCCACGGCGGGGGGCTTCCAAGAATTCTCGGCACCCTTTCGAAAAGGCATCGACACCCATGGGACCGGCTGCACGTTTTCGTCGGCGATTGCCACCGGCCTGGCGTGCGGGCTTTCTCTCGAAGATTCTGTTGCGCAGGGTAAGGAATTCATCACCTCGGCCATCGAGAACGCCTACGTCTGGGCCAAGTCCGCCGCGCTCAACCACCAGAACCGGGCGGCCCGGGCTGCGATCTCGACCGAATCCGCCCGCAAGCGGCTCGGCAAAAGCTCGGCTTGATCGCCTCCAAAAGGAAAAGCGCAAGGAGACTGGATTTTCCTGCGCGTCTCCGTAGTATCCGGCCACATGAAGTATATTTTCGTGACCGGTGGTGTCGTCAGTTCATTGGGGAAAGGCCTCGCTGCAGCGTCGTTGGGAACGCTCCTCGAACATCGCGGACTCAAGGTGACCCTTCAAAAGCTCGACCCGTATCTCAATGTTGATCCGGGAACGATGAATCCCTTCCAGCACGGCGAGGTCTATGTTCTCGCCGATGGGGCGGAGACCGATCTCGACCTCGGACACTACGAGCGTTTCACGAGTTGCGTCCTCACGCGGGCAAACAACCTTACCAGTGGCCAAGTCTACGAAACCGTCCTCCAAAAAGAACGCCGGGGTGACTACCTCGGGAAGACCGTCCAAGTCATTCCTCACATCACCGACGAAATCAAAGGCCGCATCCGCGAGCTCGGCGAGAAGTCGGGAAGCGACATTGTCATCACCGAGATCGGCGGGACGACCGGCGACATCGAAGGCCTCCCATTTCTCGAAGCGATCCGTCAGTTCATCCTCGAAGTGGGACCGGAGAACGCCATCATCATGCACGTCACGTTGGTGCCATTCATCAAGGCGGCGGGAGAATTAAAAACCAAGCCGACCCAGCAGAGCATCGCCAAGCTCCGCGAGATCGGACTCCAGCCCCAAGTCCTGATCTGCCGGACCGAGATGCCGCTCGACAAGGAAGTCCGCCAAAAGCTCTCGCTGTATTGCAATGTTCCGCTCGACGCGGTGATCGAAGCCGGTGACGTCGAGCACACCATCTACGAAGCGCCCCTCAACCTCCAAGCCGAGGGGCTCGATACGACGATCTGCAGGATCCTTCGTTTGGAGACGAAAGAACCCGACATGGCGGACTGGAAGAAATTTGTCCAGCGCGTCATCGCCCCGAAGAAGCGCGTTCGGATCGCGATTGTCGGAAAGTATATCGAGCTCCAAGATGCTTACAAAAGCATCTACGAATCTCTCACCCACGCGGGGGCATCCCACGATTGCGGAATCGATCTCGTCCTCGTCGATGCCGAGGATATTGAGAACGAAGGCGCCGACAAATATCTCCGCGGAGTGGCCGGGGTTCTGGTGCCAGGCGGGTTTGGCGACCGCGGGGTGGAAGGAAAAATCGAGGCGGTCCGGTATTCGCGCGAGTCCCGCACACCATTTCTCGGCCTCTGCCTCGGCATGCAGGTCGCTACCATCGAATTCGCCCGGCACGTCTGCGGACTCGAAGCAGCGAACAGCACGGAATTCGATCCCGCCACGCCGCACCCGGTCATCTGCATCCTTGAGGAGCAGAAAGACGTCACCGAGAAAGGCGCGTCCATGCGCCTCGGCACGTGCCCGACGGTCCTCGGAAAAAACACGCTGGCCCACCAAGTCTACGGCAAGGCCGAGATCTCGGAACGGCACCGGCATCGCTACGAATTCAATCTCGCCTACCGCGAGCAGATGGAGAAGCAGGGGTTTGTCATTGCCGGCACGTCGCCCGAAGGTGATCTCGTGGAGTTGATCGAGCTCTCCAGCCACCCGTGGTTCCTCGCCTGCCAGTATCACCCGGAGTTTCAATCGAAGCCGAATCTCCCCCACCCGCTCTTCAAGGGCTTTATCTCGGCTTGCCTCGCGCACGAGGACTGACACAATTTTCCCGATGACAACTCCTCCGCTTGATGACGAACGGAATATCGAATTCGAATTCGTTCGCGCGACCGAGAATGCGGCTCTGAATTCCATCCACTGGATGGGCCGCGGCAACAAGGAAGCCGCCGATGAGGCCGCCTGCGATGCGATCTACGGCGTCTTCGATCTCGTCGATATCTGCGGCGAGGTCGTGATTGGTGAGGGCATCAAAGATAATGCCCCGGGGATTTTTCTCGGCGACAAACTCGGGACATGGAAAGAAGGGTCACCGAATTTCGACATCGCCCTCGATCCCATCGACGGAACGAGCAATATCGCCAAGGGACTCCCGAACTCGATCTCTGTCATGTCGGCCGCCGTCGTTCCGGATCATCGGAAACGCTGCATGGTCAACATCCAGAGCTTCTACGTCGAGAAAATCGCCTACGGTCCGCAGGTCGCCGACGCCATTCGCAAGAACGACCTCGCCCCGATCCGCCTCGACGCACCATTTCACCGCTCACTTGTCGTCGCCGCAACCGCCTTGAAAAAGCGCATCAGCGACCTTGTTGTCGTTGTGCTGGACCGGCCTCGTAACCAACCTTACATCGACACCGTCCGCGCCGAGGGAGCCTCGCTCCGCTTAATCTCCGACGGCGACATCGCCGCAGCCGTCGCTCCATCGCTTCACGATTCCGGCGTGGACCTTTACGTCGGCATCGGCGGGGCTCCTGAGGGAATCCTCACCGCTGCGGCCCTCAAGACCCTTGGCGGCGAGATCCAGCTGCGCATCTGGCCCCGCGACGATGCGGAGCGCAATGAACTGCTCGAGAGCCACTCCCTTTCAGACATCCAGCGAGTGCACTACACGGATGACCTCGTCGCAGGAGATAGCGCGATCTTTTGTGCGACAGGCATCAGCGACAGCGCCCTCCTCCCCGGCGTGAAGCTGGTTGGCAATACTGCCATTACCCACTCGATTCTCATGCGTGCCCGGAGCAAGACCGTGCGCTACATCCGAGCGGTTCACAATCTCTCGGCCAAGACGATTCACCTCCGCAGCTCGGCTGGCGAAAAAGGAATCTGAGCGGGTGATGGAGTCACTCATTTGCCCGTTCGGGCTCGTCCTCGGTGGCCTGATCCTAGCAGGCATCTTGACGCGACTCGCGTTCGCGGTGACCGAATCGATCGCACGGGCGCCCCTGCTCGATATTTTTATTAGCCTGTTCACATGGGCACCATGGGCATCGGGCTATTTCTTGGCGGGGTGGACCGGTGTCCTCGCGGGCATCCTCGCTCAGATCGTGTTCCTCCATGTCTTCTGCCTCGTCCACCGAGCCCTCCGCGGCAAGAAAGGTCGCACCCTCACCGACGCGCAGGGAAGAATCCTCGGACCGCTCCGCAACCAACTTTGCCTTCTCGTCCAGACCCCCGCTGTGCTGATCTTTGTCCAAGTCCGCCTCGCTGAGATCCTCCTCTACCCGCCTATCGCCTGGCTGGGAAAACTCCCGACCTACAAGCATTCCGAGTGGGTCAACCTCTCGCGCCACAAATACGACGGTCTCATCGGCTACGATCTTCTCTGGTGCTGGTATTGCGACTGGATGACTGGCGTCTGGGCGCTCGGCAGCGAAATGCTCCGGAATATCGAATCGTTCTGGTGTCCGATCCAGTTCCTCGACCCAGCGAAAAATCGAAATGCTGCGATCGATTTCCCAGACGTCCGCACATGGGCACCGCCGGATGGCTCGATCGAGGATGCCGTCCGGGCGTTCGAGGCCCACTACGATGGCCGTCGCAAAAATAGCTGGTGGGGCCATCCGGACCGCCAACCGGACAAAAAGAAAGACTGATCGACGAGTTCCCCAGACCGATGACCTTCCGCAGAGCCGAGCCAGATTTTCACTATCGCGCCCTGCGCCTTGTGAGCGAAGGCGGCGGCTGGAATCTCGGGCTCTCTCCCTACCACTATGGATGCCGACTTCGGGTCGGTCCGACGGGCATGCCTCCGTCCATTCTCGATGTCTGCCTTGGCCGCGAACCACAACCATGGATTCCCGCGCTCCTTGCGGTTCTCGCCATCCTCGAGCCACTCTCGGAATCTTCGTCCGCCAAGGAAGTTGATGCCGCCTTCCCATGGGCCGGCAGCCGCCCGGAAGCCCGGCATATTCTCGATCTCGCGCACGTCGTCCCCGCCGGGGATTCTCGGTAGCCCAACTCCCGCCTGATTTCCCTGCCGTGGGAATTGTTTGCCGTGCGGACGACTCCCCGCTAGGGATACGAGACGATTATGCCACCGACTCCGTTTCAAAAGAAGCTCTGCTGGGCCGCCCTGACGGCCCTTGCAGCCGTCACCATCGGAGCGGTCATCACCTTGGCAGGCACACTGGTCGTGCAGACGATTTCCTACCTTCAGCCAGTGCTCATACCGATTGCGATCTCGGGCATTCTGGCATTTCTCCTCGAGCCCGTCGTGAGATTCCTCATGGGATGGCGGGTCTCGCGGCTTTTGAGCATCGTGATCGTCTATCTCGCAGTAACGATGGTTTTTGCAGGAATTCTCATCTGGGTTCTCCCTCCGGCGTTCCAGCAGGGAAACTCATTTATTCACAACTTTGGCACCTACTCGGCGAAGGTCCAAGCATTCGCAAATTCCACGATTGACGGAATCCAGAAACTCACCGAGACGCCGTTTTTCCTCACCCCGGTGGACGGGCAGGACACAGGCTCGGATCAGTTTACAAAATGGGGGCGGTCAGCAATCAGCGATGCCGCCACATGGCTCCAACAAAAGGTCCCCGATGTCGCCGTCGAGACCGGGAAGTTCCTTCAACGAAGTATTGGCGGATTCCTTGGCGTCTTCGGATTCCTTCTCAGCATGATTCTTGTCCCGATCTTCCTTTTCTTTTTCCTCAAGGAAGGGCCAGCCATCACACAGAATTGGAGCCGCTATCTCCCGCTTCGCGCCTCTCCGCTCAAGAGCGAGATCGTTTCGCTAGTCAGTGAGATCAATTCCTACCTCATCAGCTTCTTTCGGGGTCAGCTCATGGTGAGCATCATTGAAGGCATCCTGATCACGATTGCGCTTTTGGTGATGGGGTTGGATTTTGCACTGCTCATCGGCTTGATGGTCGCCATTCTGGGAATCGTTCCCTACGCCGGATCGGTCTTCAGTTGTGGTGTCGCCATCCTGATCGCTCTCGCGCAATTCGGACCGTGGGGACACCCGCTCGCGGTCGTGATCATTTTCATCATCTCGAATAATCTGACCGGATTCTATATCTCCCCGAAGATTGTTGGTGAATCCGTGGGCCTGCATCCGCTCACGGTCATCACGTCGGTGCTCGCATGGAGCTTGGTGCTTGGCGGCTTGCTCGGAGCCCTGCTGGCCGTGCCGCTCACGGCAACGCTGAAAGTGCTCCTCAAACGTTACTTCTGGGATCGTCCGGGATCCTTATCCGAAACGATTCCCCCGTCGGCCTGAGGGTCGCACAAAATCCGTCGCGAGATCAGCCAGCGGACACCGAACATGTCAGTCGTCGCGCGGAGCGCCCGATTTCCCAGGCCGTATTTGCTCACGCCAAATTGTCGGGCCCGGTGATTGACCGGGATTTCCACAACCCGAAATCCCGCGTTCTTGACGAGGGCAGGAATAAACCGGTGGACGCCCTTGAACGGCACCAACGCGGCCGCACATTCACGCCGCATTGCCTTCAGAGTGCATCCCGTATCCCGCACCCCATCGCCCACAAATCGGCTCCGAACAAAGTTCGCCACCCGGCTCGTCAGCTTCTTCACCATCGTGTCCTGACGGTTCATGCGAAACCCGCAGACAAGATCGGCGCCGTCCTCCAAGGCGGCGAGCAGTCGCGGAATGTCCCCGGGGTCGTTCTGCAGGTCCCCGTCGAGCAAGACGATTGCCGCACCGTTTGCCGCACGAATCCCTGCCAGCATCGCGGCGCTCTGACCGGCATTTTTTTCGAAGCGCATCACGCGCACTTCCGGCCCGGACTGGACTTTTTCGACTGTTCCATCAGTCGAGCCGTCATCGACGAGAATGAGCTCATAATTCCGACCAGCCAGCACCTGCCAAATCTCGCGCTGGAGGATCGCGACGTTGTCCGCTTCGTTAAACAGCGGAACGACCACAGAGAACTCCGGAGAGGTCATAGGGGGAGTGTCTGGTAGTTGAGACATAGGTAAATGGTGAATGTTCGCCCATCCGGTAACGAGACACTCTGCAGCGGCTCGGTTTGTTCGAAGGCACCGGAAATCGTTTGCGGCAGATCCGACCCAATGTAAAGCGCATGGCGTCCGATGAACGGATTCACACCCCGTTGCTCGGTGTAGTATTCATCCGCAACCACCGAACTCTCGACAAAGTCGGCATACGATGGCCAGAGCCCAAACTGGTTCGGCAGGCCCGGCGATTCCGGAACGAAGACAGGGGGCGTGCCACCCCGGTTTGAAGGATGGAGAATCCACCCGAGCATCGCCGCAGTCTCAGGATCTTCCGCAATAAAAAATCCATCGCCCTCGCCAGCCGGGACATCCCGTGCGGCGGCGCGAAACTTTTCAGCCAGCGGCCGCCACGCCTCGCGGTCCGCCGCTGAACGAACCACGCCAAACAACGAGAGAACTCCCAGAACCAAACATACCCCGAGCGCGACAAATCCCCTCCGCTGCGACTTCGACGCACGGTTCGCAAGAAAGATCAAGACGGGGACAGATCCCATCAACGCGACACCGGCGGGGTCGAGACCACGGAGCGCCAGATAAATCCATGCCCCGACACTCAATCCGCCCGCGGCGAGCAGAAACCGCGATCGCTCATGGATCCGGGCATCCCGAAAAAGCCAGATCGATCCAATCAGGACAACCACGCCCGCCGCTATCGTGACCCCGCCTTCCCCGAACCCCGAGGGAAACCCAAGCCACCGGAACTCCCACGCCGTGCGAAGCGTTCCCCCTGCCATCGGAATCCACTCCAGCCCCGCGTTCCAGAGAACCGGCATCCAGAGCGTGAGCACGCCAGCCAGAATCATCCAAAGGCATCCGGCAAGGTCGATCCGAGCGCGATGACGTGACGACGCGAGCGTCGCAACAATCAACCCGACGGGGACGAGTGCGGACTCGTAGCGGAATAACATGGCGGCGGCAAAAAACATCCCCGCCAGCGCCCACAGGTCCCCCTTCCCCGCCCATGCACGCCGCACGCACCACGTGCCGGCGATGACGAGAACCAACGCGGGCATTTCCGGCCCGATCACCACGGCGTTCCAATTAAAAACCGGGAGCACATTGATCCCGACCAATGCCCATCCCGCCGTCTTCTCGTCAAATAAATCCCTCGCCAAACCCCAGACGAAAACCGCCGCAAGAAAAGCGAGGGCTGGCCAGAGTAAGCGCGCAACCAATAACGGGGGAGCATCGATGCTGCCGCAAAGTGCCACGAGAAACGCCGTCCCGGGCGGACCATCAAAAAATGCCGGAGCCAAGCGGGTCGAGCACAGCCAGAAGTAGGCTTCCTGCGGCGCGACCCCGTGCATCGCAACCCACGCGCCACGGAGGACGGTCACCAGAATGAGGAAGATGAATAGGCCCCGGGATTTCATGGACTCACCAAAGTCGGATGCCGAGAGAAGACCCCCGGCAACCATCGCTTCCCAAATCGCCGCCACCCAGCCCCCAGAGCCGCGACAACGAGAACGGCAATCCCTGCACCGATCCCGCACGACACCAAAACATCCAGCGGCCAGTGCGACCCCACATAGATCCGGCTATAGGCCACCAAGCTCGCGGGCAGGAAAGCGATCCACCCCCAGCGCCGGTAAAAAATCGCGATCACCGTAGCCATGGCATAGTTGTTCGACGCATGGCCCGACGGGAAAGAATTCCCCCGCGGCGGCGGAATCTTTGCGACCGAATACTCCTCACGAAGTGGCTTCCCGAGCGCGAGAAATCGCGGTTTCGCCCGCGCCAGATCAAGCGTCCGCACCCCGACCATCGCCTCGTGCGGACGCAGGCGACCGACGAGTCCCTTCATCGTATCGACCACCACCCCGTCAGTAATCCCGACGGAGAGCCCGAGCGCCAACAACATTGCGCGCTCACGAAATCCCCCGAAGATCAACGCCAGCAACCCGGCCGCCACGACAAATGGCCACCAGAAATCCCAGCTTGAAGCCGTCGCCATCACGTAATCCCAACGCGGACTCGCCCACGAGTGATTGATGAGAAAAAAGATATCCTGGTCCATTCGGCCGCGAGGGTCAGTCACAAGGTGTCGGGAAATCCTCCTTCGATGACAAGCCCGGATCTTGGAACCGCCTTGCGAGAATTGAAGCGGAGGACCGTGACGGGTTTTTCTTGGATCCCCGAGGGGCGGACTCTAACGCTCGATTACTTCAGGAAGCTTTTGAGCATCCAGGCAGTTTTTTGATGGAGCGTGATGCGACCGATCATAAGGTCTTGGCTCTCCGGATCGTTGATCACCCCGGCAAGGTCACGAGCGACTTCCGCATCTTTCACCAGCTTCTCGTTCGCCGCGAGCAGCGCGCGCACGTAGTCTTCCTGAGATATCGGGGAAACAAATTCCTTCATCTGGGCCGTTGCAGCCAGCGCTCCAAGCCCGCCGGTCGCATAGGCTCCGAGCGCGCGAATCCGCTCCGCAATTTCATCGACCGCGACAAAAAGTTCTTCGTATTGGGTTTGGAAGGCGGTGTGCAGAGCAAAGAAGCCGGGACCTTCGACATTCCAATGGGCCAAGTGCGTAAGCGACATCAGGGCATACGAGTCGGCAAGAACTTGATTGAGGCTGCTGGGGAGCGAAGTGGTATTCATGAGCCAACACCCTAGACTCGAACGTTCGCAGCGTCAAATTTTGCCCAGACAGGCGTGATGAAATGATCTAGGCATTCTGGATCACGTTTCGCACCCCAGCGCAGACGTCATCGCGGCCTGCGTGCGGATTGATTTAAAAACCATTCCGTGTTTTTAGGCCCGCCTGCCAATTGACCGCCGTGCGAGGGGCTGATAAAGGTCGAGGTTTTCCATGAGCGGATACAAACAGACCATCAACCTGCCGAAGACCGATTTTCCCATGAAGGCCGGGCTCGCACAGCGTGAGCCAGAAATGCTGGCGCGCTGGGAAGCGAACGGACTTTACGAGAAAATCCAAGCCTCGAGGGCCGATGCCCCGCTTTACGTGCTCCACGACGGACCTCCGTTTGCCAATGGCGATGTGCACATGGGCACGGCATTGAACAAGATCTTGAAGGACTTCGTCGTAAAATCCCGGACGATGGCAGGTTTCCGCGCGCCGTTTGTGCCGGGATGGGATTGCCACGGGCTGCCGATCGAATTTCGCGTGGTCAAGACATCGGCCGGGCTCACGCCGGTCGAAGTGCGCAGGCGCTCGGAAGAATATGCCCGCAAGTTTATCGAGATCCAGAAGCGACAATTCCGCCGCCTCGGTGTGCTCGGCGATTGGGCGAACCCGTATCTCACCCTCGACCCGGCCTACGAGGCGGATGAGATCCGATCCTTCGCAAAATTCGTCGACGCCGGCCTCGTCTATCGAAAGCAAAAACCCGTCCTCTGGAGCACCGGTGCCCAAACCGCTCTGGCCGAGGCGGAGGTCGAGTATCATGACAAAACCTCGCCAGCCATCTCGGTGCTGTTCCCGCTCCTCAGCGGGGATCTGGCGGGCAAGGCATCGGTGGTGATTTGGACAACGACCCCATGGACGCTCCCGGCCAACCTCGCCATCGCCGTGCATGCCGAGCATCGCTACGCAGCCGTAAAGGTCCGGCTCAACGGAACCGAGCAAACCGTCGTTTTAGCCGAGGCCCTCGTGGACACCTTCCTCGGGTCGACCGGCGCTGAGAAAATCGAGGTCGTCACGACATTCCCAGGCGGGGACTTGCACGGCCAGGTCGCCAAACATCCGTTCCTCAATCGCGAGGCAACGATCTATCAAGCGGGATTTGTCACGCTCGAGACCGGCACCGGCTGCGTCCACATCGCGCCCGGCCATGGCGAGGACGACTATCAACTCGGGATGGAGCATGGGCTTCCCCTCCTCTCGCCCGTTGATGATAATGGACTTTATACCGAAGAATGCGGCATCCCCGAACTGATCGGAAAATACGTCTTCGATGCCAATGAAGAGATCATCTCGATCCTGAAATCCCGTGGAGCCCTCGCGGGACGCGAGGACTACCAGCACAGCTATCCGTATTGCTGGCGCTCAAAGACTCCAGTCATCTTCCGTGCCGTCGAGCAATTCTTCATCCGGATCGAGAACATCCGTGCCGATGCCCTCGCCCAAGTCGACGCCACCACATGGCTCCCGCATTGGGGACGCAACCGCATCCGTGGCACCGTTGAGTCGCGTCCGGACTGGTGCATCTCGCGGCAGCGCACATGGGGCGTTCCGCTCCCGGTCTTCTACGATGCCGCGGGCAGCCCGATCCTCGATCCGAACGTGATCCGCAAGGTCGCGGATATCTTTGCCGAACGCGGGACAAATTCTTGGTTCGAACTCGACGATGAAGCTTGGGCCTCGCTCGTCGGTCTGCCATCCGGCGTCACCCGCCGGAATGACACGCTGGATGTCTGGATGGATTCCGGCGTGAGCCATGAAGCCGTCCTCCGTCGCCGGCCCGAGCTCGCATTTCCAGCCGACCTCTACCTTGAGGCAACCGACCAACACCGCGGCTGGTTCCAGAGTTCGCTGATGACCTCCGTCGGCATGAACAAAGTCGCTCCCTACCGCAGCGTGCTCACGCATGGGTTCGTGGTCGATGTCGATACGAAAAAGAAAATCTCGAAGTCCGCACAAGGCGGCTACAAAAAGCCGACCGAAGCCGAGCACTATGTGGAGAAATACGGAGCCGACCTCGTCCGCCTTTGGGTGAGCAGCGTGAACTTCACCGATGACGTTCCGTTTTCCGAAGAGATCTTTACCCGCCTCAGCGACGCCTACCGCCGGATCCGAAATACCCTCCGAATCCTCCTCGCGAATCTTCACGACTACGACGCCGCTCAGCCTCCGGCTGAGACCGACCTCACATTTGTCGATCGTTGGATTCTCGCGCGCCTGCAGGAAGTGACCGGCGTGTGTGCCGACGCCTACGAGAAATTGGAATTCCACCGCGTCTATCACACGCTCAACCAATTCTGCGCCGTCGACCTCAGCAGCCTTTACGTGGACATCACAAAGGACCGGCTCTACTGCGACCAAGCCAGTTCGCCGCGGCGCAGGGCATCCCAGTTTGCGATGCACGAAGTCTTTCATTCGCTCGTCCGCCTCATCGCTCCGATCCTTTCTTTCACAGCGGAGGAAGCGTGGGGATACTTCCGCTCCAGCGAGTCCGTCCACATCCAGATGTTCCCAAAACCCGATCCTCGCTGGACCAGCGAAGACGTCCTCCGAGACATGGCCAAGTATCTCGAAATCCGCTCCCGGATTTCTCAGGCCGTCGAGAAAGTTCAGAAAGCCGGCGATATCGGAAGTGCCCTCGAAGCCCGCGTGCGCGTGACCGAGCCATCCGCGGCAGGACTCCAAGCCCTCACGTCCGAACTCGAAGAAATCTTTGTCTTGAGCGATCTGGAGTTCACCGAAGGCGAGCAACCGATGGCGGAAGTCACCAAGACCCCGCACGCCCGATGCGAGCGATGCTGGCGCCACCGCCGCGAAGTCGGTTCGAGCAGCGACCACCCGACGCTGTGCTCGCGCTGTGAAGAAGCGGTCCTCTCCTTGAAATGAAGCTCGTCCTGTTACTGAGCTTGCCGCTCCTCGTTCTGGACCAGGTCACGAAGGCACTCGTGCTGAAGTTCATCTCCGTCCACGACATCATTGTCGTCATTCCCGGGGTGTTCAATCTCGTCCAAGTTCACAACACGGGCGCGGCATTCGGAATGCTGAAGGACAATAACGGGTTCTTCATCGTCCTCGCCAGCGTCGCCCTCATTGTGGTGGCCACCTTGGCCGCGCGGGGAATGTTCATCGGCCTCCCGATGCAAATCGGCGCGGCCCTCCTCACCCCCGGCATCCTTGGAAACCTGATCGACCGCATCCTCCACGGCCACGTCATCGATTTCTTCGACGTCATCCTCCCATGGTATGGCCACTGGCCGGCTTTCAACATTGCCGATTCCTGCATCTGCATCGCCGCCGGTCTCTTCCTACTCTCAGGATTCCTTCCCGAACCGAAGGCCAAGTAGAAGAATCCTTCGCCGCCGGGATGCTCGTGACGTTTCCCTAACGGATCATCTTGCTTGCAAAGGGGCTTCGCGATAAATTGACATCACTCTTTAAGCGCTTACACTTTGTATATGACTCGCACACAGATCCAACTTCCAGACCCGTTGTATCGAGAAATCAAAAGGATTGCCGTGCAGCAGGACTGGAGTATTGCCGAAGTAATTCGGCGCGGCGCGGAGAATGTTGTGCGCCATTATCCTCCGGAAAAGTTGCCCTTCAACGCAGAAAAGGGCTTTCGATTTCCGGCCCCGATCCGGGCGCGTTTGAGGGTCTCTGATCCAGAACAATTAAAGGATCTGCTGCGTTCGGATCAGGAGCGGTCATTATGATGGGCTTGGATACGAACCTCCTGCTCTACGCCCGCTTGGAAGGAAATCCGTTTCATGAAAAAGCCCTTTCCTTTCTGGAAGAATGGAGCCAGAGCACGGAGGTGGTTATTGCCGAACTCGTCTTAGTGGAGTTTTACGTCGCTCTCCGCAATCCGGCGATCATGGATCCGGTTCTGACTCCGAGCCAAGCGGTGGATGAGTGCCAGATTTTTCGCCGCCACCCGCGATGGCAGTTGGTCGAGAATGCGAACGTGATGTCGGCTGTTTGGGAGGAGGCAGCCAAGCCGGACTTCGCCCGGCGAAGAATCTTTGACCTGCGACTCGCAAAGACCCTGCTGGCCCATGGCGTGACGCGTTTTGCGACGGCCAATGCGAAAGATTTTGCCGAAGCCGGATTCAAGGAAGTCTGGAACCCGCTGGATTAGCGAGACGCGTCCGCTCACGAGCTGATCTGCCCGAATCTGCGAAATAGTTTGCTACGATGATCAATCAGGGCATACTTCCCCACTCGGCTGATTAATTTTCGGGGCGTAGCTTAGCTTGGTAGAGCGCCTGGTTTGGGACCAGGAGGTCGGAGGTTCGAATCCTCTCGCCCCGATTTTTTGACAGCGATCGTTCTGCCACGTTGGCAGATTCAACGGCCCCGGGATGCAACAGATTGATTTTTTCTGAATCGCGGGCAAGGTATGGGTTCCGCACCAATTATGATCTTATCGATTTTCAAGTTCCTCGTGATCTGCCTCGAGGTCGTCCTCATTTTTAACCTGTTGATCGTTGTCCATGAACTCGGACATTTTCTGGCGGCAAGATGGCGGGGTTTGGTTGTCGAGAAGTTTGCGATCTGGTTCGGGAAGCCGCTCTGGAGCAAAAAGATTGGCGGGGTAGAATACATTCTCGGATCGATCCCGGCCGGTGGCTACGTGGCGATTCCGCAGCTGGCCCCGATGGAAGCGCTGGAGGGAAAGGTCGAGCAATCCCGCGAGACTCTTCCGCCAGTCAAACCACTCGACAAAATCATCGTCGCGGCCGCGGGCCCGGCGTTCAGCCTTGGCTTGGCATTTGTGATGGCCTGCATCGTGTGGATGGTCGGCAAGCCTCAGAGTGAGTTTGATTCTCCAGTCATTGGATTCGTCGCGGAGGGAGGGCCAGCCGAGAAGGCGGGGCTGCGCGTCGGGGATGAGATTCTTGCGGTGGACGGGCATCCCGTGAAGCACTTCCTGAGCGGCACGGACGGCGTGAAGTGGCGCATCATCCGCAGCGAAGGGGAGACGATCCCCTTCTCGGTTCGCCGAGAGGGACAAGTCCTCACGATTGATACCGGATGGGTCAAACCCGATACGTCCAGCTGGCGCAGGCCGGCACTGCGCGAGGTTCAAATCGGCCCACGGCTCGTGCCTGGCGTGGGCTTCGTCGTGCCGGGGAGCTTGGCCGCTCGCGCGGGATTCCGGTCGGGAGACTTGATCACGGAGGTCAATGGGCAGCCAATTTTTAACCTCAATGAAATCGGCCCCTTCATCGATGCCAATCGAGGGAAGGCCCTTGCCATCGGCGTCGAACGCGGTGATGCCACCGAGTCGCTCACCCTCGACCTGCCAGAAAAATCTGATGACAAGAAACCCGTGGATCTCGGAATCGAGTGGGGCCGGATGACACTCGCCCACCCAGATCCGTTCACGCAGGTCAAGGATGCCGCCACGAGTATTTTCCGGATGGTCGGCGCGCTCTTCTCGCCGAAGTCCGACGTCAAGGCCGCGCACTTCAGCGGTCCGGTCGGGATTATGCGTCTCTATTATCAGATTTTTGAGTCGCCCGACGGCTGGCGGATCGCTTTGGCATTTAGTGTTCTGATCAATGTGAACCTTGCATTGATCAACCTCCTGCCCTTCCCGGTTCTCGACGGAGGTCACATCACGCTGGCGATCATTGAGGCGATTCGCCGCAAGCCGATCAATGTCCGCGTGCTGGAATTCGTGCAGACGGCCTGCGCGCTGGCACTGATCGGGTTCATGCTCTACCTGACATTTTACGATGTTGGCGACCTCGTTGCTCCCGAGCGTCCGGTAGCTGAGAAGCAGAAATAGCGGGATGAGTCCGGTTTTCCGCACCTATGCCGGGAGGCGTCCATCTCGCGAGGTGCGCGTGGGACGATCTCCCATGGGCGGCTCACAGCCGATTCGTGTCCAGTCGATGCTCACGAGCGATACGATGGATGCCGATGCCTGCGTGCGCGAGACGCTCGGGCTGGTGGCGGTGGGCTGCGAAATCGTCCGGATTACCGCTCCGACCGTGAAGGATGCGCGAAATCTGGAGGCGATCCGGGCGGCTCTTGCCGATGCCACCTGTGACGTCCCGCTCGTGGCCGACATCCATTTCAAACCCGATGCGGCGATGGAGGCGGCGAAGTGGGTTGATAAAGTCCGGATCAATCCCGGGAACTTTGCCGACTCGAAGAAGTTCAATGTCCGTGAGTATTCGGACGAGGAGTATTCTGCCGAGATCGAGAGAATCCGTGAGCGGTTTTCTCCACTGGTAACGCTGTGCAAAGAGCGCGGCGTCGCCATGCGAATCGGGACGAATCACGGGAGCTTGAGTGATCGGATCATGAATCGATATGGCGACTCTCCGCTCGGAATGGTCGAGAGCGCGCTCGAGTTCGCTCGCATCGCGCGGAGCCTCGACTACCACGATTTTGTTTTTTCGATGAAGTCGTCGAACCCAAAGGTAATGATCCAAGCCTACCGCCTGCTCGCGGCCCGCTTGGATGCCGAGGGTCCGGATTGGAACTATCCGCTACACCTCGGGGTGACCGAGGCCGGAGACAGCGAAGATGGGCGAATCAAGAGCGCGATTGGCATTGGAAGCCTGCTCGCAGACGGCCTAGGCGATACCGTGCGCGTTTCACTCACAGAAGATTCCGTCCACGAAATCCCTGTCGCACGCCGGCTGGTCGCCCTGACGAGTGACAGGCGGCCATCGCCTCCCCTCTCAGAATGGCCGTTCGATCCGTTCATCTATTCCCGGCGGGCTTCGGAAACAATCTCGGCTGGCGGGGTAGCGGTCGGCGGATCCGAACTCGTGCGAGTAGTGGTCCGAGAACAGACGTTTGAGAAGGTCGCCCACAAGCTTCTCGGCCTCGGGGACTACCAGCCCGAGATCGTTCTAGAGCAGTCCGGGATCCTCGAAATTGACCCTCGAGATGAGAAGGCGATCCTCGCCGCAAACGCTTTCACGGAACCTGTCTTTGTAACAATTCCCGACACCTGCGATCTCTCGGTGATCGGAGCCTACCGTTTGCTCGCCTCGCGCTTGGATGCAAGGCATCCGATCTTGCTCAAGGATACCTTTGGCCCGCCTCGCGAAGAATTCTTGGACAACCTCCTCACGGCCGCGACAAACATTGGTTCGCTCCTCTGCGACGGCATCGGAGATGCTGTCCTGGTGCAGGGCGAGGCCGCACCCGGACAGTCGTTGCGTGTTGCCTATAACATTCTCCAGGCATCCGGCGTCCGGATCTTCAAAACCGATTATGTTGCCTGCCCGAGTTGCGGTCGCACACTCTTCAACCTTCAGGAAACAACCGCCAAGATCAAAGCCGCAACCGCGCACTTGAAGGGCGTCAAAATTGCGATCATGGGCTGCATCGTGAATGGGCCGGGGGAGATGGCCGATGCGGATTTCGGATACGTCGGCGGCGCGCCCGGGAAGGTCAACCTTTACGTGAACAAGACGCCAGTGAAGTTCAATATCCCGGAAGCGGAGGCCGTGGAGCGTCTCGTGGACTTGATCCGCGAGCACGGGCGCTGGGTGGAGCCATCGCTGGCTTCCCCAGCCGAGCACGTCACCTAAGCACCCCGTTCCCGGTTGACGTGCCGGGACGACGAGATTCCTAGAAACGCAAAGGCGGCGGGGGCTCTCCTTCCCCCGCCGCCTTGCTGTCCCCTGTCTCTCCCTTGGATTTCTTAGACCGCTTTCTCGCCGGTCTCGTCTGTGCGAATGCGGATCGCTTCCTCCACCGCGCTCACGAAGACTTTTCCGTCTCCGATCTTCCCGGTCTTGGCGGCCTTCACGATAGCTGCTAGTGCGCTTTCGAGCACAGCATCCGCGAGCACGACTTCGATTTTGATTTTGGGCAGGAAATCCACCGTATACTCACTCCCACGGTAGATTTCGGTGTGCCCTTTTTGCCTTCCGAACCCCTTGACTTCGCTCACGGTCATTCCCTCGATCCCGAGGTCCGCGAGCGCGTCTTTCACTTCTTCGAGTTTGAACGGCTTGATGATGGCTTCGACTTTTTTCATGGCTGTATTTTTCTATGATCGTTCCGTCAGTTACTTGTTGTAGATGTAGCCCTCTTCGCCGTGATCCGCGATATCGAGCCCACCTGCTTCGACCTCGGTCGAAGGACGCAGTCCGATCGTGAACTTGATGATGAAGGCGATGACTGTTGCCCCGACAATCGATAGAGCGAGCGTCACCCCGATTGCCTGCAATTGCGCGATCCAGAGCGTCCCGCCCTCAATCGCTGCCTTCAGGCCATTTGGCTCGGCATATGCGGTGCTGACCAGATTCGAATTGACCGTTGGCGTGGCGAGGAAGCCTGTGAGCAATGCGCCCAATGTGCCGCCGACCGCGTGGACACCGAATGTGTCAAGTGCGTCATCATACCCCAACATGGATTTGAGATAAGTGACCGCGAGGAACGGGATGATGCCCGCTGCGACACCGATGATGACCGCACCGGTCGCGTCAACAAACCCGGCAGCCGGGGTGATGACGACCAAACCTGCCACAACGCCGGAGCAGAATCCGAGCACACTCGGGTGACCCTTGAAGATCGATTCCATGACAGCCCATACGAAGGCGGCGATGGCGGCGGCGAGTGTCGTCGTGAGGAAGGCATTGGCAGCAACTCCGTCGGCGGCGAGAGCGCTACCGGCGTTGAATCCATACCAGCCCACCCAGAGGATGCCGGTGCCGACCATACAAAGAACCATGCTGTGCGGAGGCATTGGCTCTTTACCAAATCCGAGGCGCTTGCCGAGAATGATGCAGAGGATCAGAGCCGTCCAACCCGAGGACATGTGCACCACAGTGCCGCCTGCGAAGTCGATGGCTGGGATCTTTGCATCAGAATTCCAGACGCCGTTCATGAGTCCTGTGCCGCCCCAGACCATGTGGGCGAGTGGGAAGTAGATGACGAACATCCAGAGGAAGGTGAAGGCCATGACAGCCCAGAACTTCATGCGCTCTGCCGTCGCACCAAAGATCAGTGCTGGCGTGATGATAGCAAACGTGAGCTGGTAAACGCAGAAGACGCTTTGAGGAATCCAGTAGGCATACGTCGTGTTCGGTGCCGAACCGACGCCCTGCAAGAAGAAGAACTCCGAACCGCCCAAGAATGGGCTGGCGAAGTTTGTTCCGAAAACGAGGCTATAGCCGACCGCCCACCAGAGGATCGTCACCATACCCGCGATGCCCAAACACATCGCCAAGATCGAGAGGACGTTCTTCGAGCGAACCAAGCCGCCGTAGAAGAGAGCGAGGCCGGGAAGGGTCATGAAAAGAACCAGGGCGGCCGCAACCATCATGAATCCTGTATGCCCCGGACCTGAAACTCCGACTATGGCGCTGCCGGCGGGATCGAGGTTATTAATGTAGGCTTCGAGACCCGCGACACGGCCCTCCAGTGTGGGCGGTGCATCTGCGGCCGGCTCGGCCTCAGTGGTAGCCACGACGGTCGTTGTTTCTTGAACGACGGTGGTGACCGCTTCCTGCGCGGTGGCAATTGTGGGAGTGACGAACGCAGTGACAGCCAGGAGTGTGGCCGCGAACGTCGCCAGGATGGTTTTGGATCTCAACATGGGATTGCTTTCTGTTTTTTGGTTATGGTTACTGCCTCCTCTAAGAGTCGGCAGGAACCCCTAAGCAATCCCCGTGCCAGCTTTGGAAAAGCGGAAATATTTTACGAAACCCCGGCTGTCTTGCGCTTGTCTTTCCACGCGACGAAAAACTCCCAAGCGATCGGCAGGACCGAGACGATGATGATCCCGAGGATGACAATTTTCATGTTCTTCTGAACAAATGGGAGAGCACCAAAAAAGTAGCCGCCGCCAAGGAACAATCCCACCCAGATGATGGCGCCGACGACATTATAGGCAAAGAATTTCGGGTAGTTCATCGAGCCAACTCCGGCCACGAAAGGCGCGAACGTCCGCACGATGGGCACGAACCGCGCGAGGATGATCGCACGTCCGCCGTATTTTTCATAGAAGGCGTGGGCTTTGAGAAGGTATTCCTTTTTGAAAAACCGGCTCGATTCGTAATGGAATACCTTCGGTCCAATCCACTTTCCGATCGCGTAGTTCACTGAATCCCCTGCAATGGCTGCGATGAGAAGAAGGGGCAGAATAATTTGCCAGCTGATGAGATGCTGCGCCGCGAGGGCTCCGACCGCAAAGAGCAGGGAATCCCCGGGGAGAAACGGCGTAATCACGAGCCCGGTCTCGCAAAAGACGATCGCGAAGAGCAACGCGTAGATCCAGACACCGTGATGCTGGATGAACCAGATGAGATGCCGTTCGGCGTGCAAGAAAAAGTCGATGAGATCCGTCATAGTGCGGCGTTTATGGAGAGAGGGAGGGCTCTGCACAATGAGTTTTTGTGAAAATTTCCGCTTTCCATACCTGAGATTCTGGTCTCTGTTTCCGGGCAAATGAACCAAGCCGCCGTGGAATCCGCCCTCGAGGAATGCCTGACCCGCGCTCAAACCGATGGGGTGACGCTCGGCGAAATGCTGGAGAAGCTCGGGCGGGCGGGATTTTGCTTTGCCGCGCTGCTGCTCGCTGTCCCGTTCATCCAGCCATTTTCCCTCGGTCCGCTGACCATGATTGGCGGGGTGACATTCATGGTTATCGGCTGGCAGATGGGCATGGGAAAACCGAATCCGGCCCTTCCAAAAGCCGCACGCAACTTGATGATTCACGGCAAAGGTTGGGTCGGAGTGCTGACATTCTGTCAGAAAATTCTGACATTCTGCCGGAAGTTTACGAGTGCCCGGATGGAGGGTTGGGTTGCGGGCGAAAAGGGCGAGCGATTTGTTGGCTGGCTGATCCTTGCGGGCGGAGCGCTGCTCGCCGTTCCGATGGCCAGCCTGCCGCTCAATAATACGCTCCCGGCGTTCATGATCCTGTGCGCCTGCATTGGGTGGCTGGAGCGGGACGGCCTCATGGTGATCGTGTCGCTGGCTTGGGGCATCGCCACCTTGATTTATTTCACCCTCGTGGCGCTCGCCCTGATTTTTTTCGGCAAGCAGATCTTCACATGGATCGGCGCGTTTTGGCCGTTCTAGGGAGGACGGTAAAATTCACGATTCCCCTCACGGGATTTCGCGCTTAAGTTTTTCGGGAGCCAATGATCAAAATCCCGCTGCCCTGGAACGAACTCCGAATCGAAGGTGAGCTCCATACCGGGTCAACGATGCGACGGCTCTACAGCACGGACTCGTCGGAGTTCCAGGATTTGCCTGCCGCCGTAGCCCTCCCCGAGAGCGAAAACGATATCCGCGAGCTCATTCGATTTGCAAACCGCCACAAGATCGGCCTGATCCCGCGCACGGCTGGAACGTCGCTGGCCGGCCAGGTCGTTGGAAGCGGAATCGTTGTCGATGTCGGGCGTCACCTGAACCGGATCGTGAAAATTGACCCAGACTCGCGGAGAGTGAGGGTTCAACCGGGAGTGATTCGGAACGAGTTGAATATGGCTCTCGCCGCTCACGGCATGCTTTTTGGCCCCGAAACATCGACCGCCAACCGCGCGATGATCGGCGGGATGGTGGGAAACAATTCGTGTGGCTCCAACTCGATCGTCTACGCGAGCACCCGTCAGCATTTGGTCTCCACCCGCGGGTTCTTGAGCGATGGAAGCGAGGTGACATTTGGCCCTCTGACTCCTGAGGAGTTCGCGGCGAAGTGTGCCGGGCCGGATTCTTTGGAGACCCGGATCTATGTGACCCTCCGCGACCTCCTGTCCGATCCGGCGAATCGCCGGGCGATCGAGGAGGGGTATCCGAAGAAGACGGTGACAAGGCGGAATACGGGCTACGCGATTGATCAACTGATGGACGCGAAGGTCTTCGATCCCAGTTCCGAAAGGCCTTTCAACCTCTGCCAGCTGATTGCGGGATCGGAGGGCACACTATTTTTTGGAGTCGAGTTTGAGTTGAACTGCGAGCCATTGCCCGATCCTGCCGCAGTGATGTGCCTTCATTTCGCCTCAATCGATGAGGCTCTGCGAGCAAACATTATCGCGCTCCGGCACTCGCCCAGTGCGAGCGAACTGATCGACAAGCACATTCTGGACTGCACGAAGGTCAACATCGAGCAGCGGAAGAACAGGTTCTTCGTCGAGGGCGATCCCGGGGCCATTCTCGTGGTCGAAATCCGTCGCCCTGATGCCGCTACGACGGATGCCGTGATGGCAAAGTTGGAAGCCGACATGCGAGCGGCTGGCTATGGGTATGCCTTCCCTGTCTTGAAAGGTCCGGACGTGGACAGGGTCTGGGACCTCCGTCGGGCGGGTCAGGGTGTGATGACAAATGTTGTTGGGGACGTGCGGCCTGCCGAAGTCGTGGAAGACACAGCGGTAGATGTGCACGACCTCCCGGAATACATTTTGGAATTCGCTGCGCTGATGCGGAACAAATATGGGATCGAGTGCGTTTACTATGCCCATGCCGGCTCGGGCGAGTTGCACACCCGTCCGTTGATTAACCTAAAAACCGAAGCCGGTCACAAAATGTTCCGTGGCATTGCGGAAGACATCGCGGCGTTAGTAAAAAAATACCGCGGATCCCTCAGCGGCGAGCATGGGGACGGTCGGCTCCGGGGCGAGTTCATCCGATTCATGACCGGCGACACTTGCTACGAGCTCATGCGGCGGGTGAAGGATACTTTCGACCCTGATCATCTCTTCAATCCGGGGAAGATCATCGACACGCCACCGATGGATGAATTCCACCGTTACGGCCCGGGACACCCGACGCCCGAGTATGAGACGATCTTCGATTTCAGCGATGTGCGTGGCATCCTCCGGGCGGCCGAGAAATGCAATGGCTCGGGCGATTGTCGCAAGACCCAGCTTACCGGAGGAACGATGTGTCCGAGCTACATGGCAACCCGCGACGAAAAAGATTCGACCCGCGCCCGCGCCAACATCCTCCGGCACATCCTGACGAACCCGCCCGATCCTCGCCATCCTTTTGCCAACGAGGAAATCAAGGAGGTGATGGATCTCTGCCTCTCGTGCAAGGGCTGCAAGTCGGAGTGTCCCTCCAACGTTGATGTCGCGAAGCTGAAAGCCGAGTTCTTGCAACACTACTACGACGCCAAGGGAACGCCCTTGCGCGCGCAAATGATCGCGCGTTTCGCCGAGAGCTCTCACCTCGCCTCGCTCATGCCGTGGGCATGGAATCTCGTCTTCGGCACGCCGGCGATTCGCCGCCTCGCCAACCGGGTCGTGGGATTTCACCCAGACCGAACAATCCCCCTGCTCGGTAAAACAACGCTCCGTGCGTGGTTCGAAAAAAGAACGCCGGGGAGCGGCACCCGCCACAGCAGGGTTTATCTCTTCTGCGACGAGTTCACGAATTACACCGACGTTAAACTGGGCATTGCGGCGATCGAACTTCTCGAAGGATTGGGCTACGAAGTGGTGATTCCGGACCACGTCGAGAGCGGGCGGGCGGCCCTTTCCAAGGGTCTCTTGCGCCGGGCGCGAACGTTCGCGGAAAAAAACGTCGCCCGGCTTCACCCGGTCATCTCCGAGTCCACTCCGCTTATCGGACTGGAACCATCGGCGATCCTAACCTTCCGCGACGAGTATCCCGATTTGCTCCGAGGTGAAAATCAGGCAAAGGCCAAAGATCTCGCGCGTCACTGCCTGCCGATCGAGGACTTCTTGGCCCGCGAGATGGATGCGGGGAGAATTACCCCATCGTCATTTGAGAAAACTCAGAAGACTGTCCACCTGCACGGTCACTGCCAACAGAAGGCCCTCGGCTCGCTCGTGCCGACCGTTAGAATTCTTGAGCACCTCGCCGGGCACAATGTTCGCATGATCCCCTCCGGATGCTGCGGAATGGCGGGGTCGTTCGGATATGAAAGCGAGCACTACGAACTCTCTCAGAAGATCGGCGAACTCGTTCTCTTCCCGCGTGTGCGCCAAGCTGCCGCCACCGACATGATCGCCGCTCCCGGGACAAGCTGCCGCCACCAGATCCATGACGGAACCGGTCGCGAGGCACTCCATCCCGTCGAATTTCTCCGCGCGGCCCTCAAAGTCTAGCCTGACAACGACCGAGCCGGCCAAACGCGGGCACAAAAAAACGCCCCGATTTTCACCGGGGCGTTTTTCTGAATTTGGATTAGTAGCGCTTGCCTGCGGGCCGACGATCCGGTCCGAAGTTGCGTCCGCCACCACCACCGCCGCCGCCGGACTCACGGTCCTTGGCTTCGTTCACCGTGAGATTTCTCCCATGGAGGTCGGCGCCATTGAACTTCGAGGTCGCCGCTTCGGCGCCTGCTGAGTCAGACATGGTGACAAAACCGAATCCGCGTGAGCGGCCCGTCATTTTGTCGTTGATCAGAATCGTCTCGCTGACGGTTCCGGCTTGGGAGAAGAGATCGCGAAGATCTGCTTCCGTGGTGTCGAAGGAAAGATTCCCGACATATAGTTTATTTGCCATTGTGTTATGTTGTTGAAGGCTCGTCAGTGTGGCTGTTTCCGAATGTTCGGATTTAAAATCGCCACTGAGAAATCGCGGCTTTCGCCGAAAGAAACACAACTAGCAACCTACCATGCCCCGTAAGGGCCTTGGCGAGGAAGGTAGCCCGAAGCTCTGGCCTTGCAAGAACTTTCTTTGCCATGAAGCCGACTGGCTTCCCGGTTCTACTCGCCGGTCGGTTGCGCCTCCAGCATCTGACCCGCCGTTCCGTAGGCGGACTTGATGACTTCGAGGTTTTTCTTCAAGGAGTCAGGGTCGCCGGCAGGGACCGGTTTCGGCACGTCCGGGCTCGGTGGCACGGTGCCTTTGGGAGATGTCGCTGGTTTTGCAGGTTGCAGGCTGGTCGTTTTAAGCTTGGGCGAGCTGAGGGTCGACGGAGTTATCGCCGGGGGAGGGAGTTGCTCGGAGCGCCGGGAGGCCATTTTCTTAACGCTCTCCTCAGCCCGGAAATGGCGTTGATCTGCCACAGCCGTGTCGATCTCCTTTTTGCGATCGAAGCTCTTCCACCCCTTCTCCAAGCGGGTCAGGATTTTCTCAAACTGCGGAAATCTTGCTTTGGCAAGTTTGACCAGTGTGAGCGCCGTCCTCCGGTCCAGATCGCTACGGCCTGGATAGGGAATGCAGTGATACTCGGCGGCGGGTGGGATCCTCATTTTCGACCCGGACGCGGGGAAGATGTATTTCGTCGAGGGATATTCCAACGTCGAGCGGTATTCGAAAATCGTGGCGACGCTATCGGGCGCAGCAGCTCGCACTTTATAAATGCACAGCCCTTCGATTTGTTCATTATCGAGGCTTTGGCCGTAACCGATGGCCGCAAGCGAGATGCACATCACTCCGATGCGAAAATATGAGGTTCCGCGAGGCACGATTCGGATGCTAGGCTTGGGATCTCAAATAAAACCAGCGAGAAAATGGCGCCCCCCCGCCCGCAACAGCCATCGCTAAACGCCTCGCGAGACGGCGTGCCGGATGTCCTCCGCCGCCACAGCGAAAATCGTATCTTCCGCGATGCTCGTAGATTGATCGCCGATACGCTCGAGGAAGCGGGCAATGAAGATCAGCTCAAGGTAATCGCGGATTGAATCCGGATTCTTTGGCATGAGTTCCGTAATATGATTCGCAAAATCGCGGTTCATGGCATCGAGTTCGCGATCCCGGGGCTTCAGTGTGCGGCAGAGCTCCAGGTCGGACTCCGCGTAGGCTCTGATCGCGTCGTTGAGCATGGCGATGGCATGCTTGAAAAGCGGCTCGATGGCGGAGGTTTCCGGAAGAGGCGAATGGACATTCAGCTTGCGCGCACGGCGGGCGATGCCGACAGCTTGATCGGCGACTCGCTCGAGATTGACACTCATCTTCATGGCCGCAATGACATTTCGGAGGTCCGAGGCAAACGGATGAAAGCGCAGCATGATCTCGATGCCCTCGCGGTCGATCTGGATTTCGAGTGCGTCGATCTCCTCATCGTCGGCGATAGAAGTATTGCACCAGACTTCGTCGCGGTCGAAGAGACCTCTGCGCGCATTCTCTAGATTTCTCGTCGTGAGACTCGCCATCATAAGGACATTTTTCCGGAGGCCTTCTAGCGAAGACTCGAAATCGGTAAGAATGTGGCGGGCGTTGTCGTTGGTCATGGATGAAACTTAGGGCGGATCGTGTCCCCGCCGGGCAGCTGAAGCATTCACGATGAAACGACTCGAACACAAGAGCTGTTTTTCGAATATTTTCCCGCACGACCGGGATTCTTGCCAGCAGCCCGAAACGCGCCATGATCGGCTCGGACATGTCCGATCTGCTACGCCATTTTTTGACCGCGTTGGGCTTGAATGAACGGGAGGGCCCGTCGGCCCGAGCCGCCACGATCCCAACTGGAGCTCCGAAAACGCTTCCGACAAACCGCAGCACGACCGTTTTTTCCGGTGAGGCTGGAGAGTGGATCGACTATCTCCAGCGGCCGTGGGACTCGCGGCTGGACGCCGATTTTGCCATGGAGATCCGAGTCGATGCCCGGCGGAGTCGGCTGGAGTTCGAACCACAAAACGAGCGATCCCGCCCGTGGGCAGAAGCCCTGACCCGGGCATTTTTAGAAATCCACACCCGACTGCAGAAGGTGCCTAGGGCCTCGGGGGCCTTCAACGATCTGATTTTTTCCAATCCCTCCAACAAGACACCCGGGATGCGACTGCTTTCCTCCCAAGCCCTGCCGTCGAAATCAACTCGCGAGATGCGCGTCAATGACGATCTCTCCCCGGCAGAGACGAGGATCCTTGTTCGGTCGGATTTGCTCGAGGCCTTCTCGCCAGCGCCCGGGGGGGCCGGAAAAGCCATGACCCATCTCGGGCGGATCTGGGATGTGGTCCGGCATGTTCTCTTGGAGTTGGGCCACACGAGTTATCCGCGAGATCGATTCACTGAGCGCATCCACCTGACGACAAACTGGGCATTGATCAACCTCCGCGTCCTGTATGAAGGGAAGCGCGATGGGCGCCTTGTTCCGAGCGAGGCCGGTGAGGCGTTCGAGCTGGCCCAGGCAGAGGAGAAAAAAATCGACCGCCGGGACCTTTTCATGCGAGATCCGTTTTTTCGGCTTCTGTCCGACCTTTCCTTCCTCCTCCGGGATAGGAACATCGAGAGCCTCTGGGATACCGCGACGGTTATCGTTCGAGACTATCTGGATTCCGGTTACCTCCGCCTCAGCATTGCCGGGCTCATGCCGACAAAGCCCGAATGGCTGGAAGCGATGCCCATCGAATGGAAGGGCTCACGAAAAATCAAGACGCCTCCGCCCGAGATCGGTCGCTATGGAATTATTGACGAGGAAGATCGGGAGGCTTGGAGGAAAATCCGCAAGCCGCTCGAGGAGATCGGATATCTGATTATCGGGCAACTCGGGATGGGCCAATTCGGGCGAGTCTACGAGGCCATCAACGTCGCCAATAGCACGATCCCCGCCCGCGTCGCGGTGAAGGTGGACCGTATCCGCAAAGGCCACAAAAAGGAGGCCATCGAGGCGGCGGATACCATCATGAGCATCGCGCAAGGCCTCGCGAAGTCACCCCACGTCATCCGGGTCTTCGATGCGGGCTTTCTGAAGAGTATTCGTTCCAACTACCACATCCTCCAACTCGTCGAGGGAGATACGCTCGACCACCTCATCGGAGTTGCGGGCAGCGAACATGCCAGCATCCTCCGTCCGAGTTCCGCACGATCATCGCGTGAGGTGACCCGCAGCGAGTTTATGAAGTCCCTGAGCGGAAGTGCAGGCGAGGCATGGAGGCGAAACCGAAAGTCTCCGCCCTTTATTGCCGCGCCGGGTTTGGGCCACATTTTCGATCTCCTCACCAGCACGGCGCTCTGGCTGGAGGAGGTTCACGGGCTTGGATATGCCGTCAACGATCTGAAGAATGGCAACGTGATGCTGAGCCGGCGTGGGCAGTTTAAAGCCATTGATCTCGATGCTTACAGCCAGATTTTTTCACCATTGGACAAACTTCCCGACTTCTTCTTCCTCGCGGTCTCGTCTCTCCAACTCGTCACACGAGGATGCGCATGGGACAAGTCCGCAACTTCCTCAGAGATCAAGGAATTGCTATCAGATGCGCAGGCCGTCGAGCAGCGCCTCCGCGAGATTTGGCCTTACGGAGACCTTGCCAAGCAGAGCTGCGGACGCGTGGCGACGGAGGACGTCACGAGATTTTTTGCTCAGTTTGTAGACGACGCTCGCTCGGGACGGTTTGCCGAGGACCCCTCGCAATTCACATCGGCCATCGACAAGATGATCTATCTCAAACGGGGACTGTCGACGGAAGAAATGGTGCTTCAGTAGGAAAGCCTCTCCTTGCATGGTGTATACCGTTGGTATATATCATTCTCATGAGCACAGCGAAAATTTTTCAATCTGGACGAAGCCAAGCGATTCGCCTTCCGAAGGAATTCCGTTTTGACGGAAACGAGGTCTATGTCGCGCGGATGGGACCGGCCGTCGTCTTAATGCCACAAAACAACACGTGGGACGTTTTGTTCAATGCGTGCGGTGCGTTTTCGGCCGACTTCATGGACGGCCGTGAACAGCCAGAATCTCAGGAACGGGATCTGGCCCTGTGAAGTTCCTGTTGGACACAAACATTTGTGTTTTCCTGATTCGTAATCAAGGGGAGGCGATCCGCGAACGTATCCGAGGTCATCAGGTCGGAGACATCGCGGTATCCGCAATCACCGAGTCGGAATTAAGATTCGGGGCTGACAAAAGCTCAGACCCACGAAAAAACCATGCCATCCTTGAACGCTTTTTTCTCACCCTGCCGGTGCTGGCATTTGATTCCGGATGCGCTCGGGAATACGGCCGAATCAGGAGTTCCCTCGAAAAAAAAGGAATGCCCATCGGATCCCTTGACATGCTTATTGCTGCCCACGCCCTGCGCGCAGGGCTCACAATCGTCACAAACAACGCTCGGGAGTTTAAGCGGGTTCCCGGCCTGCGAGTGGAGGACTGGACGAAGGGGTGACAACGCTCACCCGAAGCGTCCGGTAATGTAGTCCTCGGTCTGCTTTTGATTCGGGTTCGAGAAGATCCGTTGCGTCTCGGCGTATTCGATGAGCTTGCCGAGGTAGAAGAAGGCGGTCCGATCCGAAGTGCGGGTCGCCTGTTGCATGTTGTGAGTCACGATGACAATCGTGAAATCCTTTTTCAGCTCGTGGATGAGTTCCTCGACTTTCACGGTGGCAATAGGATCAAGGGCCGAGCAGGGCTCGTCCATGAGGAGGACTTTGGGGCGATTCGCGATCGCCCGGGCGATGCACAGCCGCTGCATTTGTCCGCCTGAGAGCCCGAGTGCGCTCTCGTGGAGCCGGTCTTTGACCTCATCCCACAGCGCAGCGCCCTTGAGACTGCGTTCGACGGCTTCGTCCAGCGAGCTCCTGTCCTTCTTGCCGCTGATTCGGAGACCATAAACGATATTCTCGTAAATGCTTTTTGGGAACGGATTGGATTTTTGGAACACCATTCCGATCGCCCGGCGGAGCGCGATGACTTCGATATTCGCGTCGTAGATGCTCTGGCCAAGAAGCTTGATCTCTCCGGAATGACGGACCCCGTCGATCAGCTCGTTCATGCGGTTGAAATTCCGCAGCAGCGTGGACTTCCCGCAGCCCGATGGCCCGATGAATGCGGTCACCTGCTTTTCGGGGATATCCATGTTGATATCGAAAAGTGCCTGCTTCTTGCCGTAGAAAAAGTCGAAGTTCTTCACGGAGAGAAAATCCGGGCGACCTTGCGACGTCTGGGTGTCCGGGCTCGTAAGGGAAGTGGTGGCGTCCTGCATAAAATGGGGCATCGGGATGGTTATTGCTTTTTCGAAAACGCGAGCTGGGCGGCGATATTGGCCAAAGTGACGAAGGCGACGAGCACGAGCGAAGCGGTCCAAGCCATCTGGATCTGGTGAGGAAAGGGAACGGTCGAGAAATTGTAGATCAGGACCGAGAGCGAGGCTGTCGGTTCGTTGAGAGACTTTGCCCAGAACTGGCTGAAGAGAGCCGTGAAGACAAGCGGCGCGGTTTCCCCAGCGGCGCGGGCAACCGCGAGCATGATCCCAGTCATGATCGCCGGCAGCGCGTCGGGAAGCGCGATGCGGACGATGGTCTGGAACTTCGTCGCTCCCAGCCCGTAGGACGCCTCGCGGTAGGCATTTTGCACCCCGATCAATGCCTGCTCCGAAGTGAGAAGAATCGTCGGAAGCATCAGGAGCGCAAGCGCGACGCCGCCCGCGTAGGCGGAGAAAGTGCCCGTCGTCGAGACGACCACAGCAAAGGCAAAGACACCGCAAATGATCGATGGGATACCCGTGAGAAGCTTGGCAACGAGGCGCACGGCTTGAGCGAGGCGGCTCACCGGCGAGTATTCATTGATGTAGATTGCAGAAAGAATGCCGATCGGCGCGGCGATCACCAGCCCAAGACCGACCATCACCAGAGTGCCGACCACGGCATTTCCAAATCCGCCGCCGACCATCCCGGCCGCTGGCGGCAACTGCGTGAAGACATCCCAGCTCAAGAGCGGAAGTCCATTCTTCAAGACGAGGTAGACGATGGAAATCAGCGGGACCAACGTGAGCAGGGAAAGCGTGATGCAGATCCCGCTAAGCACGCGGTTCCCAAGTGAACGGGCAATGGCCTTCGTGGACTCGGCGGAGTCGTCTTCAAAAAAGTTCTGCGAGTGGCTGGCGATCGGGTCCATGAGCTATCGGATACCAGCAGTTTGTTTCTGAGTATGCCGGAGGACGGCCTCGCCGATAAGGTTCACCCCGAGCGTGATGACCACAAGGATGAGAGCGGCATACATCAGCGAGCTCACCTGCATCCCCTCGGCTTCCCCAAATTGATTCGCCAACAAGCCCGCGAGCGTGCCTCCGGGAGACAGGAGCGACCATGACAGCCTCGAACTATTCCCAATGAGCATCGCAACCGCCATGGTCTCACCCATCGCGCGACCCAACGCGAGAATCGTCGCTGCAACAACCCCGGGGGCGGCGGTCGGGAGAATGACCCCAAGAATAGCCTCCCAGCGCGTGGCCCCGAGCGCATAAGCTCCCTCACGGAGGGTTTTGGGAACCGCCGTCAGGGAATTCCGCGAGATGGCGGTGAGAGTCGGGAGAATCATCAGGGCCAGCACAAGGCTCGCCGTGAGCAGGGAATTTCCATAGGCCGGGCCAGCGAAGAGCGGGACTCCGGAAAGATTCACGACCGCCCAGTTTCCGAACTCCCGAACAAGCGGGATCACAACAAAAATTCCCCAGAGTCCGTAAACAACGCTCGGAATCGCCGCGAGCATCTCCACCACGAAACGGATCAACTGACGGACCGGCAAGGGCAGAAAATTCTCGCTGAGAAAAATCGCAATCGCCAGGCCCAACGGAAAGGCAAAAAGAATTGCGATGAACGAACTGGCCGCCGTCCCGACGATGAATGGCAGCACACCGAAATTCTCGCGATTCGGAACCCACGCCGAACTCGTCAAAAATCCGAGCCCAAATTTCTGAATCGCGGGAAATGCTGACTGGATGATCTCAAAGACGATCCATCCGAGGGTCGCGACCGCTGCAGCGGCCGCGAGCCAACAGATGACTCGAAAAATATCCGGGCCGACGCGGAATTCAGCGATCGCGGGAGGTTCTGAATTCGATGCAGGCACGGGGTGCGAGGAAACGGTTATTGAATTGTCGCCAGCGCGGCTTGCGCTTTTTCCACAACTGGTGCCGGGAGCGGCACGTAGCCGAGCTCCTCAGAGAATTTCTGGCCATCGGTCAGCCCCCATGTGATGAATTCCTTGAGCGCCTTGAGCTTCGCGGCGTCGCTGTATTTTTTGTTCAGCAGGAGCCATGTGAAGCTGACGATCGGGTAGTCCTTGGCCCCCTCGGGGTCGACCGGCCACACACGAAGATTTTCAGGCATCTTCACATTGGCGAGTGTCTCCGCCGCGCTGGCAATGTCAGGTGCGACGAAATTGCCAGACTTGTTCTGGAGGTTTGCCATTTTGAGGTTGTTGTTTTTTGCGTAGCCGTATTCGACGTAGCCAACCGCCCCAGGGGCCTGCTGGACGAGCGCCGTGACGCCCTCGTTGCCCTTGCCACCGACACCGACCGGGAAGGTGACCGACTTGTCCGTGCCGATCTTATCGGCGAATTCCTTGCTGACGGCGGAGAGGTGCTGGGTGAAAACGAACGTCGTTCCGCTTCCGTCCGAGCGATAGGCGACTTGGATCGGGAGCGCCGGGAGGTTCACTCCGGCATTGTCTTTGGCAATGGCTGGATCGTTCCACTTGGTGATCGTCCCGAGATAAATCCCGGCCATCGCTTCACGCGAGAGGTTCAGCTTTTCCACGCCGGGAAGATTGTAGGCGTAAACGATCTCACCCGCCGTCGCAGGAATCATGACGACGCCATTGGCGACCTTCGCAATCTCCGCGTCGCTCATTGCCGCGTCACTCGCGCCGAAATCCACGACGCCGGCGGTGAAGTTCTTCACACCGGCTCCGCTGCCGACCGACTGGTAGTTCACTTGCACGGACGGATGGAGTTTACTGTATTCCGCGCCCCAGCGTTGGTAGAGCGGGGCAGGGAACGTGGCACCTGCGCCAGAAAGTTGTTGAGCGTGGAGAGCCGAGCCAGTGGACACCGCGGCCAGCGCGGTGACAATCGAGAAGAGAGTTTTTGATTTCATGAGGCACGGGCACCACAGAGCAAACACTTGGGTCTGCCAATGGATCGATTGTTACATTTTTGTCACAATCCGCATGGTCGGTGCAATATATTCACCTACGAGAATATTCGTATTGACGAATACTATGTTCCGCGTCATCATCCCAATATGTCGCTGATCCAAATTTACGAGTGCCTCTGCGATGAGACGCGACTGAGGATCATCCACCTCCTAACGCACGGTCCGCTCTGTGTCTGCCATCTGCAGGCCGTATTGAATGCCCCTCAAGCCCGGGTCTCCCAGCATCTCTCGTATCTCCGCCAACGAGGGATGGTGGAGAGCCATCGCCGCGGGACATGGGTGATTTACTCTCTCCCGAAAGCCCCCTCGCCCGAACTTTCGCGGCACTTGGCGTGCCTCCAGGATTGCGCCTCAACGAGCCGGGAATTTCGCGCCGACCTGAAAAAACTTCGGAGCCGCGATGGCTCCTGCCTTCCCAATCCCCAACCCACACTGACCACATGACCAAACCCTTCAAAATTCTCTTCCTTTGCACAGGAAACTCCGCGAGGAGCATCTTTGCCGAATTTATTGCCCAAGGACTTTCCAATGGACGGTTCGAGGTCCACAGCGCGGGCTCGGATCCGAAGCCTGCCCCGCACCCGATGGCGCTTAAGGTCCTCCGAGAGAAATTTCGTTATTCCCTAGAGGACGCCCGGAGCAAGTCGTGGGAGGAATTTCGCGATGTCGAATTCGATTTCGTCATCACCCTCTGCGATAACGCGAAAGAGTCGTGCCCGGTGTGGCCCGGCCAGCCGATTCTCGCTCATTGGGGCTCGCCGGATCCCGCTGCATTTGAGGGCACCGACGAGGCCAAGGAGACGTATTTCTGGAAAGTCGCGCAGCAAATCCGGCGGCGGATCGAGCTCTTTTTCTCCCTTCCGTTTGAAAAACTCGATGCCCTCCGCCTCGACGCGGCCACGAAAGATATTGGTCAAAAGGAAACGAATCTATGAAAACACTCGCCGTCTACGATCCCCCCATGTGCTGCCAAACCGGAGTCTGCGGACCCGAAGTCGATCCCGAGCTCGTCCGCATGGCGGCGTTCCTCGAGACATTGAAAAAACACGGTGTAACTGTCGAGCGATACAATCTCGCCCATGAGCCGCTGAAATTTGTTGAAAACCCCGAGGTCAAAGCGCTCCTGGACGACGAAGACTCGCTGCCCGCCGTCTTTATAGACGGCAAGCTTTTCCTCACAGGTCGGCTACCCGACGAGAGCGAGCAGGCGACGCTCCTCGCCGGACTCGGATGACCACGTTTCCGGCCTATGCCGTCGATCCCGGCACGGCGACCCGGTATCTTTTTTTTACCGGAAAAGGTGGTGTCGGAAAAACCTCGCTGGCTTCTGCAACCGCGTTGGGCTTGTCCGACGCTGGCCGCCGAGTCCTTCTCGTCAGCACCGATCCCGCCTCGAATCTCGATGAGGTCCTCGGCCGAAGCCTCACCCGCACCGCGCAGCAGGTTTCGGACTCGCTCTGGGCACTGAATATCAATCCCGAAGCCGCCGCGGAGGAATACCGTGAGAGGGTCCTTGGCCCACTGCGCGGCGTGATGCCCGAGCATGCCTTGGCCAGCATGGCGGAGAGTCTCTCGGGGTCGTGCACAATGGAAATTGCGGCATTCGACGAGTTTGCGGCCCTGATCGCAGGATCCGATGCCACGGGTTTTGACCACATCGTTTTTGACACCGCCCCGACCGGACACACGCTTCGTCTGATGGGACTCGCAAGGGCGTGGGATTCCTTCCTCGACGGGAATACGACCGGTGCCTCATGCCTCGGGCCGCTCGCGGGTTTGGAGAAGCAACGGGAGGTCTATTCGAATACCGTTGCGGCACTCGGGGATCCGTCGCAAGCGACGATCGTCCTTGTCAGCCGTCCGCTCACATCAGCGTTCCGCGAGGCTCGGCGGGCATCCGGTGACCTCCGGGCGATCGGCATCGCCAACCAGAGGTTGATCATCAATGGCATTTTCCAACCCGCGCAACCCGGCGATCCCGTCGCTGACGCTCTGGCAACCCGACAATCTGCCGCGATGGCGGAGGCCGGGGAATTTTTGAGATCGATCCCCGTTTCGTCCGTCCCCCTGCGGGGATCCCATCTCGTCGGCCTCGCCCGCCTTCGCTCCCTCCTGTCGGAATCGGAATCCCTCGCCACCCCGGAGCCCGAGCGGTTTCTTGGCAAGACCGAATCTGCAGACGCGCTCATCGATTCACTGGCCGCCGGAGGTTTTGGAATTGTGATGACGATGGGAAAAGGCGGTGTCGGAAAAACCACGGTCGCCGCTGCCGTCGCCTGCGCGCTGGCCAAGCGAGGACTTCCCGTTCATCTGACGACCACAGATCCCGCCGCACACGTCGCGGAGGCGCTTGCGGCCAAGGTTCCGGGGTTGACGGTTGGCCGGATCGATCCGGTTTTGGAGACCGAGCTTTACCGTCAGGAAGTTCTCCGCACGGCCGGGGCCGGGCTCGATGCCAGCGGACTTTCGCTCTTGGAAGAAGACCTGAGGTCCCCGTGCACCGAGGAAATTGCTGTGTTCCGCGCCTTTGCCAGAGAAGTCGCGAAGGGTCGGGAGAAATTTGTTGTGCTCGATACCGCCCCGACCGGACACACCCTTCTGCTCCTCGACGCCAGCGAGTCGTATTCCCGCCAGCTCGACAAACAAGCGCGCAGCGAGCAGACCGAGGATGTCCGAGGTCTTCTGCCAAGACTTCGCGATCCGGCTTTCACACGCGTTCTTCTCGTGACCATTCCTGAGGCGACGCCAGTCCACGAAGCGGCTGCCTTGCAGGACGACCTTCGGCGGGCCGGGATCGAACCTTATGCATGGATCATCAACCAAAGCTTCGAAGGATGTGGCTCGCTTGACCCGCTCCTCCGCTCACGAGAAAACGCCGAGCGCCATTTTCTCAATGAGGTGACAACCAACCTCTCTCACCGCACCGTCCTCCTTCACTGGCAAAACATCGAGCCCGCCGGGGAAATTGGTCTTGCCCAACTGCTCTCCGATCCCGTCGAATCTACTCTATGAAACCCACTGTCCTCATCCTCTGCACGGGAAATTCCTGCCGAAGCCACATGGCGGAGGGCATCCTCCATCATTCGGCTGGGGATATCGTGGATGTCCAGAGTGCAGGATCCAAACCCGCTGGCTACGTCCACCCGATGGCAATAGAGGCACTCCGCGAGATCGGGATCGATATCTCCGACCACACGTCGAAACACATGAGCGAGTTCCTCGACCGCCCAATCCGGACGGTGATCACCGTCTGCGGGAATGCCGACCAAGCGTGTCCGATTTTTCCCGGTCAAGTCCATCGGCACCATTGGGGCTTTGACGATCCCGCGCATGCCACAGGCACGGAGGCTGAGATCTTCGAGGAATTCCGCCGCGTTCGCGACGAGATCCGCCGGGTCTTTGAGGCCTACGGTGCGGGCCTCCGGGAGGGATCCGGGATCGATTCCCAATCAAAACGGTCCGCTTAACCCGCCCCCCGACTATTTTTTCAGGAGGTCGCGAATCTCTTCAAGAAGGACCTCTGACCTCGGGGGAGCCGGAGGTTCGGCTGGCGTGGCCTCGACACGCTTGAGTTTGTTCACGGCTTTGACGAGGAAAAATATACAGGCGGCGACAATCAGAAATTGGATAATGCTGTTAATGAAAGCCCCGTAGCCGATGACCGGCGCGCCCACTTCGATCGCCTTCTGCAGCGAATCGTAGGTTTTTCCATCCAATGAAAAATAGAGGCTGCTAAAGTTCACACCGCTCATGAGCGCCCCGATGGGCGGCATGACGACATCGTTGACGAGTGACGTGACAATCTTTCCGAACGCCGCGCCGATGATCACGCCGACAGCCAGATCGACGACATTTCCTCTGGAGATAAACTCACGGAATTCCTGTGCAATTTTCATATCACTTAGCTTCTACATTCTTGGCGGGCACTCCCGCAATGCATTCTATCTCCACGTCGAATGCTCCCGGCAACTGCGCGCCCACGGTGGCGCGGGCAGGCTGCGACTCACCGAAGTATTTCGCATACACGGTGTTCATTTCTTGGAATGTCTCGGGGGTGAGGTTGGAGAGATACACCCGGCAGCTCACCACATCGGCCAGCGAGGCCCCGCCAGCCGCGAGAACTTTCTTGATGTTTTCCAGAACGAGCTCGGTCTGACGCGCCACGGTGCCGCGCTCGATCTTCCCCGTCGCGGGATCATAGGGAGTCATGCCCGAAACAAAAATAAACGACCCGCTGGCCAAGACCCCTAGGGAATACGGACCGAGGGCTGCCGGAGCGTCAGGAATGTCGCGTAAAAGTTTTTTCATCGTTCGTGAGAATAGAATCCGGGGACGTCCAGCGGCTCAATGGCAAAATTCAGGGCAAGCTCATTAAAATGGTGTTGTGCATCGGATCATTCCGGGTTGCACACCCGGCCCCGGGTGTGGTTTTCGGCGGCTCGCCGAAAAATCGTGTCGGCGGGACGCCAACCCGAAAACGCGAGCCGCGTGTGCTCCCCAGCAAAAGCGATTCGTGCGGCGTTCACTCCGCACGGCGAGCGCGCGCCTGAGGCTTCGGCTTCTCTTTCCCCCCGTTGCGGAGCGCAGCGACTTCCTCGGACTGGAGGATCCGATATGTTCCTGCTGGCATCTCCGGATCGCGGATCTGGCCGATTCGTGTGCGGACCAGGCGCTCGACCTCATAGCCGCGATCGTAAAACATCAGTCGAATCTGGCGCTTGATTCCTTGGCGAAGGACGACCTTGAGGCGCATCGGGGCAATGGATCGAATCCTCTCGAACTTAGCCCTCCCGCCCTCGATATAGATCCCCTTCAGCATTCTCGCCGCATCTCCACTGTCAAAAGCCTTGTCGAGCGTGACCTCATATTCCTTTTCCACCTCGTGCGTCGGGTGGGTCAGCTTTTGTGCGAGATCTCCGTCGTTTGTCAGGATCAAAAGCCCTTCGCTCTCCTTGTCCAGCCGTCCGACATGGAAGAGGTTCGCGTAGTTCGGCGGCAGCATGTCAAAAACCGTGCGGCGTCCCCGCTCGTCCGCCTTGCTCACAATGACGCCCTTCGGCTTGTTGAAGAGCAGGTAAACCGGCAGCGCAGCCTTCGCCTGGCGACCGTTCACTCGCACGTCGTCGCCAGATTGGACGACTGTCGCCAGCTTGTCGATGTAGTGGCCGTTGATCGAGACGGCCCCGGACGCAATCAGGCTGTCGCAAGACCGACGAGAACCAAACCCAGCAGCGGCGAGAAAACGATTCAGCCGCATGGCATAAAACGGACGGGCACTGGCCCGGCCTATTCCTCTGGCTTCGTCTTCGGAAGACCGATGACTGGCTGGCCGTCCTTGAACTGCCCACGCTTACGGAGGAGTTCCACACGCTCGAAACGCTTCAAAACACTGCGCTTTGCTTGGATCGCGCCTTTTCCCTTCAAACTCGGATGCTGACTCATAAAATAAAAATTGGTCGGTTAGAATGACACCCTTCTCGAAGAAATCAATTCCAATTACGCACTCGCATCGTTTTTCTTGACACAGACCGATGCCCCCGGTCTGAACATGTCTGCACACATGAGACACCTCCGCATCGCCCTCCCCTGCTTGCTCACTCTTCTCGTTTCGCTCACCGGATGTGAGACGACCAAACCCAAAACGCCCGCAAAACCCAAACCCTCACGGGCCGGGGAGGCCGAAATGAAGAAGCTCGTCGTGGCCAGCGTGAAACTTGGCGACCCGCGGTCTGTCATCAAACGCTTCCGCTCGGCCAAGCGCTCCCCATCGTCCCGTCCGGGTTTCGACGTGTATGAGATTTACAAACCGAACCCCCAGATCTCGATGCTCCTGCTCACATTCCGCGAAGACCGGTTGTGGAAGATGGAACTCCGGTATTTTAACGGACCGACGGAACGCACACTGACGGCGACCGGCGGGTGGAACGGTCTCCGCGACATCCTCATCAAGCGCTTCGGCCCACCGGTCAAGGTCGGCCCGGGTGTGCCTCAACTCCATACGCTCAGCGGATTAAATGCGGGTTACGCGCGCTTCAATGGCGTATGGGATTTTCCAAAAATTTACCGCCAGATGCAATACGTCGCCCTGTCGGACGACCGGGGCGGCGTGGGCATTGTAACGTTTATCGACTCCACCCCACGCGTCTCTGCTGGCGGCGTCGGCACCGCGCCCGGCGCTCCTGCAGCCCTAAATCCCGGATTCTAAATTCCGCGGGAATTCCAGCGGATGCGGGAATCGATTTGACTCGATCCCTCTCGCCCGCAATGATGCCCGGTTCCATTTCAATGCGTCATACCATTTCCATTCTTGTAGAGAACAAATTCGGCGTCCTGACCCGCGTGGCAGGCATGTTCAGCGGCCGCGGATTTAACATCGATACCCTCAACGTCGGCCCGACCCTGGACGACTCGACATCGCGAATGACCATTGTCGTTCGCGGCGATGACAAGATTCTCGAGCAGGTGACCAAGCAACTGGAAAAGCTCATCGAGGTCATCGACGTGCAGGATTTCCGTGACGAGGAATATGTGGACCGCGAGCTCGTCCTTCTCCGCGTGACCGCGACTTCGAAGACGCGCGCCGAGGTGATGCAGATCTGCGATATCTTCCGGGCGAAGATCATCGACGTGCAGCCCGAAAAGCTCGCCATCGAGATCACAGGCACCGAGGGCAAGATCACGAAGTTCCTCACGCTGATGGCATCGTTTGGCATCAGCGACCTCACGCGGACGGGCAAAGTCGCCCTCTCCCGAACAAATTAACCCGTTAACATTTAACCAAAAACAGATACCACTACCATGCCAGCGAAAATCTATACCGACAAAGATGCCGACCTCAAAGTGCTCAAGGGCAAAACCCTCGCCGTTCTTGGCTTCGGCTCCCAAGGCCATGCCCACGCGCTTAACCTGAAAGAAAGCGGCGCGAAGGTCATCATCGGGCTCTACCCAAAATCCAAGAGCCGTGCGGTCGCCAAGAAATATGGATTCGAAGTTTTTGATACCGGCGAGGCCGTGCGTCGCGCTGACGTGATCCTTGTTGCGATCCCGGACACCAAGCAGGCGGCTGTCTACAAGAAGGACATCGCCCCCAACCTCGCTGCTGGAAAGACTCTGGTGTTCAGCCACGGATTCAGCATCCATTTCAAGACGGTCGTTCCGCCGAAGAATGTCAACGTGATCATGGTCGCGCCGAAAGGCCCGGGCCACATCGTGCGCCGCCAGTTCACCGAGGGCAAGGGAGTCCCGGCCCTGATCGCCGTTTATCAAAACCCCGGTAAAGACGCCAAAAAGATCGCCCTCGCGTGGGCGAAAGGCGTTGGCGGAACTCGCGGCGGCGTGCTCGAGACGACATTTGTGGAAGAGACCGAGACCGATCTTTTCGGCGAACAAACCGTTCTCTGCGGAGGTTGCTCCGCCCTTGTGCAGGCCGGCTTCGAAACGCTTGTGGAAGCAGGCTACGCACCGGAGATGGCTTATTTTGAATGCCTGCATGAGCTCAAGCTTATCGTGGACCTCATGAACGAATCGGGCATCGCTGGAATGCGCTTCTCGATCAGCGAAACCGCCAAGTGGGGCGACGTGTCGGTCGGACCGAAGATCATCGATGCCTCAGTGAAAAAGCGCATGAAGGCCGCTCTCAAGGACATCCAAACCGGCAAGTTTGCCAAAGACTGGATCTCCGAGACCCAGACCGGCTACAAGCGCTATAACGCCCTCATGAAAAAAGGCGAACGGCACGGAATCGAGAAAACCGGCACCCGCCTCCGCGCGCTCATGCCGTGGATCAAGAAGAAAAATATCAAGGGCGCCCAAGCCGCCTACTGATCAAAGTCAGCTCAAAAATCGGGAGGGCGAACCTCCGTGCGAGCCGATGTATCCCGGATCCGGCGATGGAAGAGCTTCGACCGGATTAACAAGACTTACAGGATGGAAGCATTCCGCTCACGCTGCGGACAAATGGGTTTCCAAGAGGGCTTCTGAAGCTCCCCTCCCGGGAATCTTGTCCATCTTGTTAATCCTGTCTAAAAACTGCTTTCAGGATTATTTTCCCCGACTCGCACGGACGTCCCGAGCCCGCAGACCCCCCCCCAGCCAACGCAACCTACTCGGCAGCTGCTGCCACCGACTTGTCCGGACGCCCGGTCTTGTGACCCTTGCCTGCTGAGACGCCGTTGAAGGCATCGACGTCGGCACCTTGGAGGCGCCGGGCCGGACGCGGGCCGAAGTTAAACCGGATATTCTTCATCGTATCCCCCGGCTTCGCGCAGCGCCCGAGAGCGGCGGTCGGCTCGAATCCGCTGTGCATCATGCAATTCTCGCACCGCTTGTCGCGGGCGACGCCGTCCACAACGCCATAGTTCTCCCACTTCGTCGTTTCGAGGAGTTCCTTGTAGGATTTGTAGTGACCATCGGTCATCACATAGCACGGACCTTTCCAGCCCATGATGTTCCTTGTTGGGATCGCCCACGCGGAGCACGTGAGATCGCGAGTGCCCGCGAGGAAGTCAAAATAAACCGGCGTCCCGAGGAGCGTGTAGTTCTTGGCCCAAGTCGCGATGTTTTTAAACTTCTCGATCGTCATCGGGCGCGTGAGGAAGAAGTTCTCTGGCTCAAGATTCAGCCGCTTGCGCATGTCCTCCTTCGCCGCGTCGTAATCGTAACCGGGCGAGATCGTGTGGCCATCGAGACCGAGCCAGGAAAGGTAGTCAAACATCTGCTCGATCTCCTGCATGTCGGTCTCTTTGTAGATCGTCGTATTCGTCGCCACTTGATACCCGAGCACCTTGGCCATTCGGATCGCGGCGATGCATTCCTTGAAGACGCCCTCGCGCTCAACAATGAGATCGTGCGTCCTCTCCAATCCGTCGAGGTGGACATTCCAATACATCCAATTCGTCGGACGGATCACAGGGCCCGCAGGTGCCTTTTCCCGAATCTGGGCCGCCTGCTCGGACGTGATCAATTCCTCGCTCACCAGCACCTCGATTTGCCGTGAGACGGCATCCGGATTCACCGCGAATTCCGCCGCAAGGTAGTCGCGCATTTTTTTCCGCATGAACATCCCATTCGTGCAGACATAAACGATCCGCTTTTGACCGAGCAAACCGGCGACCAATTCCTCAATCTGCGGATAAATCAACGGCTCGCCCCCGCAGATCGACACCATCGGCGCATCGCACTCCGCAGCGGCTCCAAGGCAGTCCTGCAATGGCATGACGTCTTTGAGCGACGTTGAATACTCGCGAATCCTTCCGCACCCCGTGCAGGTCAAATTGCACGTGTGCAGTGGCTCAAGCTGCAGGACGGTGGCAAATTTATCAACGCCCCGGAGCTTCTTGCCAATAATGTAGGACGCGATCCGGGCCGTAAGTGCGAGCGGAAACCTCATAGGCGCGACATCTGAGGGACGCCGACCCGCCGTGTCAAGCCCACCGTGCCTCGCGTCGAGGAAAACGAAGCCGGGCATGGTCGCGATACTCGTCTCCGGGGAGCACACCCAGCCCCGGGTGTGGTTTTCGGCGGCCCGCCGAAAAATCGTGCCGTTGGTCACATATTGTCGCCCGCATCCCCCCTGCCTCAGTTTGCTCCACGAGTCGAAGATTTTAGTCAGCTGCGAGAATCCGGAATTCCTGCCGAATAAACTTTCGAAAAACGAGAAAATCGGTTTGACACCATTCGATCTGAGGGGCAGGTTTCCCTGTATCCTATGACCAAACGTTCCGCCTTCACCCTGATCGAACTCCTCGTCGTTATTTCCATCATCGCGATTCTCGCGTCGCTGGCCCTCCCCGCCATCACCGGCGCGTTGGCTCGCGGCCAGATGACTCAGACGTTGAGCAACATGAAACAGCTCCATCTGGTTTCGCAACAGATGGCTCTAGACTCCACCACAACGGGAGACACCACCGTCGGCTGGCCAGGGGATATGCCGAGCCCATCATGGAATACCTGGGCGACCAACGTCGTGAACGGCTACATTACGACGAACGATTTCGCAAAGATGATTTCTGCACCGGGAATCGTTGTTCCACCCAACCAGTCGCCAGCCGGGCTTCTGCCAGGAACTCAACGCGCCATCGTTCTCTACGATGTTCGCGAAACAAACGACACGGCCACCGTGCTCTTCAGCTCCGCGAACTTCACCAACAGCGCTTCAGGCGGCACACGCCCATTGGGGACAGCGAAACCCTACGGCGACAAAGGCTTCATCGTTTTCCGCAAGGGTGGAGACGGATCGATCCTCCAAGCTCGTCAGACGGGCACCACATTCACAAACATCATTGGGCCATTCTCCGGAGCAGCTTACTAAGCATTTCTGCTGGTTAGGATTTTCAAAAAGCCCCGATGCAAGTCGGGGCTTTTTGCTTTTCAGAGGTCTCAGTTAACCAGCGAGGCAACGTAGACCGTGCTCGAAGAGTCGGTTTCCCGAATCGGGTTCGGAAAAGTCACGGTGTGGGCCTCGACCGTTTCAAATACCTGTTTCAGGGCCGTGCAGAATGAATCATCGGGTGGGCCGTCCGACCACATGGCAAAGACTCCTCCCGGGTTGAGATGCTCCCGGAGTTTCACGAGCCCCCTCACCTCGTAGAATGCGGCGTGGCGGCTATTCAGCCAATGGCTTGGCGTGTGATCGATATCCAGCAGGATCGCATCAAACTTTCGGCCCGGCGCTTCCGGATCGAACCCCGTGACTGGCTCGCCTGCCAGCGCGAAGAAATCCGCCTCGAAAAAGCGCGTGCGAGAATCGGCAGCCAAGGCGGACCCGAGGGGCACCAAACCCCTCTGATGCCAGTCGATCACCGGATGGAGGAAGTCCACAACCAACAGCGACTTCACCCGCTCATGCCGCAGTGCGGCTGCAGCCGTATAGCCAAGTCCAAGTCCCCCGACAACAACATCCAACTTCCCTGCCGGGCCTGCCGCGATTCCGAGATCGGCAAGGGCCTCCTCAACAACGTGGAAGAGGCTGCTCATCAGAAACTCCCCATTGAGGAGAATCTCGAACACCACCTCGTCATCGAGCATCGGAATCTCCCTCCGACGCAAAACCAATTCTCCAAGGGGCGTCTCGCAGTAATCCAGCTCCTCAAAGGCCCTTCCCATCACCGCACCCTGCGGACCTCACTGGTCAAAGGCGAGAAATTTCCCCGCGAACTCGAAGCAGGAGACGCCAATGGGCGCATCTACGAACGTTGCAACATTCCGAATCCGGCGAGTGGGAGCTCGCGGGGAAGACCGGCGGAGGCAGCCTAGGGTCTGGCCATTTTCGAGCGCCATAGGCGCAGAATCCCATAACCCAGGCCAACGGGCCTAAGTCCGGGGTCTGGCCATTTTATGGGGCACCAACGGTGCCTGATTCAACAGCCCAGCCCAACGGGCTGGGTCTGTGGCCGGAGAGGCATCCGGCCTGTAGGGCCCGGATTCCTCAATCCCAGACATATCGCTCGTCATAGGTGATTTGATAGCGCTCAAGAAAACGGCGGTATTCCTCTTGAAATGTCACCCTTCTGTGATGCTCTCGTTGGTTCCGAATGTATGCGATGACGGCATCCGAGTCGGATTGACTCACGGAGAACGCTCCATAACCGGACTGCCAATGAAACCCTGCGAACTCGTGGCCTTTGGTTTTGATCCACTTTGATGAGCTGGTTTTGACGGTTTCGACGATTTCGGCAATCGACTTGGTCCGGGACAGCCTACAGAATATGTGCACATGGTCACTGACACCGCCGACCTGAATCGAGGGGCAACCGATGTTGTTGAGGACGCCAGCAAGATAGGGATGAATCTCTGCGGCCACATCTCCGTTCAACCAATGCTCCCGATTCTTCGTGCTGAACACAAGATGGGTGAGGAGGCTGGATAGAGATTGTGGCATGGATGCGGACTCTCGGATCGCAGCCTGTCAGGCCGCAGACCTCGTCGGATCATAACCCAGGCCGTTGGCCTGGGCTATGGGATTTTGCGCCTTTGGCGCAATCGAAAACGCCCAAACCCCAGACCCAACCCGATGGGCTGGGCTGTTGAATACAGGCACCGTTTGTGCCAAAAAACGGCCACTCCCCAGACCGCCGAACGCAGCGCGAGACGAGCGGGAGCGAGCGAGTCAAAGTGCCGTGGCCACAAAGCCGACGTCCCTTGCACGCTCTGCGTTTAATGTAGCCGCCCCACTTTGTTGGGGCGTGCTCGCGGCAACGCCGCCACATCTTTCGATTTTCCAACTTTTGGGATGCACCCGACACCTCTTCACCGCGGAGAATTCCCATGATTCCCCGATCATTTTCAGATTCGCCAAGAAACACTCAGAGTTGAACAAAAGATGATTGCCACCTGCTGGCGTTGCAGTGATCCTCCCGCGATGAAATGGAAACGCTGGATGGCAATATTTGGTGTTTGTTTTATCGGGTCCGCCCAGGCCGACACGGTTGTCGGCTACTGGGATTTAAACACGCGATTCACCCCACAGATTGGCTCGGCCTCGCTGGCAGCGGAACTTAATGGAGTGGGCATTTTGTCTCTCGGCTGGGGGACAGGGACGTCGGTCAACCTTGAACCGGGCTACAGTGCCGGCGAATCGATCCGGTTTCTCGGAGCCCTAGCCGGATTCGAAACCGGAAGGATCACGCTGACCGGCCTGAACTTTTCAGGTCTCACGACGCCAACAATTTCCTTCGCCGCCCGGAGCAATCCCGTCTTTGAAATTGGTGACCAGTTCGACGTCGAGTATGACGCTGGATCCGGATGGTCGACGCCGATTGCCCTCGCCAAGCCCGGGCTTTCCTATTCGCTCGTCAGTCACACCTTTGGCAGCGGACTCCTCGACAATGTCTCCGATGCAAAAATCCGCATTACATTTTCGAGCATCATCACAGTGGCCGACGTCATTGAGGTGGACAACGTCCGAGTGAGCGCCGTTCCAGAGCCAACCTCTCTCGCGCTCCTCGTTCTTTCCGGACTCGGCCTCGCGTGGTGGAGGTCGGCCCGAGCCAAGAGGGCTGGCGTGGCTTGAGCCCCTTCCTGCCTGAGTTCGCGGACGTCGCACCCGATGTCCTTGGAGGGACAACCGTCCTCATCCGATCATGAAAACGCATCTCGTTTTCGCCTTGATGACGGCGCTCTTGCTCGCGTTTGTCGTGAGCCAGACGCACCACCAGACGCTGACATTCGACCTCATCATCGAGCAGGCCGAGAAGCTTTCGATGGAGAAATACGCGCCCCACACCGAGGTTGACTCCAAGGCGCTCCGAGGACTCAACTACGACCAATATCGCGACATCCGGTGGCGGGATGAACACACGCTTTGGCGCGACCGCGGGCTGCCATTCCAAGCGAAGTTTTTCTTCACCGGGTCGACGCACTCGAAGCCCGTTTCTTTCTTCCAAGTTAACCGCGAGAGCGCAGGGCCGATTCGCTTCTCGCCGGACCTGTTCGACTTTGGAAAAAACTCCCTCGCCCCGGCCGAGGTGGCCAAGGGCGGGTTCTCTGGGTTCCGCGTTCACTATCCGATGAACCGCGCCGACTACCTTGACGAAGTCTTTGTCTTTCTCGGGGCGAGCTACTTCCGCGCCGTCGCGGAAGATCTCGTCTGGGGAATCTCTGCGCGCGGGGTGGCCATTGACACTTTGAAGCGGGAGGAATTTCCCGACTTCACGTCGTTCTGGCTCGTCGAGCCATCGTCTGGCGCCCGGGAAATCACGCTCTATGCGTTGCTCGACGGACCCTCGATTGCCGGGGCATACGAGTTTCGAATCTGGCCGGGAGCGGAAACCTCCATGAGCGTGCGGGCCGTTCTTTTCCCTCGCCGGGATATCTCAGGCGTGGGACTGGCACCGCTCACGAGCATGTTTTGGTTTGGGGAGAATTCGAGCAACACATTTGGCGACTTCCGTCCGGAAGTTCACGATTCCGATGGCTTGCAAATCGAGCGCGCCAACGGGGAGTGGCTCTGGCGCCCGCTCTCATGGTCGAAGAATCTGCAAGTGTCGGTCTTTGAAGATGAAAATCCCAAGGGCTTCGGACTCCTCCAGCGAGACCGGGATTTTTCGCACTACCAGGATCTCGAAGCCCGCTACCACCAGCGTCCCAGCGTTTGGGTGAAGCCTGCGGGCGATTGGGGCAAAGGGGCCGTCCACCTGATCCAACTCCCCACCGATAACGAATACATGGACAACGTCGTCGCCTACTGGCAACCAACGGGCGGCCTGAAGAAGGGCGTCCGCACCGATATTTCCTATGCGCTCCACTGGTTCGCGGAGAATGCCGCCATCCCTCCGCTCGGACGTTGCCTCGCGACCCGGATCGACTCGCAGGATGCTCCCTACTATCGCGTCATCGTGCTCGACTTTGCCGGAGGCGAACTGGATCGGCTCCCGGACGATGCGCCGGTTCAAGCCGATGTCTGGATCGGAGAACCGGGCACGATCTCGAATGTTCAAGTGGTGAGAAATTCGTTTGGAAAAAGCTGGCGCGTTTCATTTGTCGCGAGCGCCACGCAGACCAAGAAACCAATCGAGATCCGCTGCGCGATTCGGTTTGAAGATCGCCCGGTCACGGAAACTTGGACCATGACATGGATAAACTGAGCCTGCCCCCGGAGTGGAATGCGGCCTGCGTGCGCGTCGAGGACTACCTTCGCGCGCATCGCGTCTCCTCGCGCACACACCTCCTCCAGCTCACGCTCGACATGACCGCGGCAGCGCAAGCCGAGTATCGGGAGGGTTCTCCGGAGACGCCCGTCCAAGCGGCGCTGCGGCTGGCAACAGCGCGGACGGAGATGTGGTTTTCCCTCCTCGCAGGGAGCGATTCCTCCACCGACACGACAGCCGCCTCGCGGGGACGCGTCGCCTATTTTGTCACAGAGTGCAACCGCCGCTGGCCAGCCGCGTTCCTGGATCCGTCCCCTCCCCCAGAGATGCTTGCCGCCATCCGCAATGCAACGATCCAAGCAGGCCCTGCCTTGGAGTTCCGCAGCCTCGTCCGAAAAGAAATCGACTATGGCCCGATGGAGGATATCGCCCGTGAGACATGGGATCAGTTTTCGTGGGGCCATGTGCTCCGTGCCTTTGCCATCTGGGTCGTCATCTTCTTCGCCGCTTACGGAATCTGGCTTCGATTCTTTTCATGAGACCGTTTTTGAAAACTGAGGCCCTCCCTGCCGATGTCGTGACCTTGCGGCGGGCGTTATTTTTGGCGACCGGCGGCGGGATCTTGCTGGCGGGCGGATTCCTGATGTTCTCGATCCTTTCTCCGGGCGGAGTTTCGGCACTCGAATGGATCCTCCTCGGCCTTTTCATTCCGCTCTTCGCGCAGATTTCGTTCGGCTTCGCCATCGCATTCTGGGGATTTGCGATCCTCCTCCGCGGCGACTCCTATCAGGTCATGCGAACCCTTCCGCCGAATTCCCCAGGCGATCCTCCCCCGGGCTCGACCGCGGTCGTCTTGCCTGTCTTCAACGAAGATCCCAGTCGGATATTTGCCGGCCTCGAGAATATGTTTCGATCGATCTCTGCAACGCCGGACTCCCACTCATTTGACTTTTTTGTTCTGAGCGATTCCAACGTCCCGAACCGCTGGATCGAGGAGGAACTTGCATGGGTGGGCTTGTGCAAGCGCCTCAATGCCTTTGGCCGGATTTTCTATCGCAAGCGGCGCGTCCCGATTCATGGAAAAAGCGGGAACATCGCAGACTTTTGCCGCCGATGGGGCGGGCGCTATCGCTACCTGATCATTCTGGATGCGGATAGCGTGATGGAAGGCGAAACCCTTGTCCGCCTCGCCCGCGCGATGGATGCCAACCCGCGCGTCGGCGTTATCCAGACCCAGCCAAGCATCGTCCGGGGAGCCTCGCTTCTCCAGCGGCTGATCCAGTTCACTACCCGCGTGGCCGGACCGGTCTTCGCGGCGGGTTCGAACTTCTGGCATCTCGATGCGGGCAACTATTGGGGCCACAACGCGATCATCCGGCTCCAGCCGTTTATGGAACACTGTGTCCTGCCGGAGATTCCCGGGAGCACGGCGGCGAACCGCCATATCATGAGCCATGATACAATTGAAGCGGCGTTGATGAGGCGGGCGGGCTTCCAGGTCTGGTTTGCCTATCTGGAGCCAGGATCCTACGAGGAAGGCCCGCCGAACCTCCTAGAAAGCCTCAAACGAGACCGACGCTGGTGCCAGGGCAACCTTCAGCATTTTTGGTTTCTCTTTGCCCCGTCGACGAGCTTTGCCAATCGCCTGCACATTTTCTTCGGCCTGATGGCTTATTTGACTGCGCCGATGCTGATCCTCTTCATGCTCGCCAGCGCCGTTGATTTTCACGGGAGACAACACTACGCCGTCCTCGCCGACCGCTTGGCTGAAATGCAATCGGCCCCTCGCGCCTCCCTGCTCCTTCTGGCGGTCACTGTCTGTCTCCTCTTCTTGCCCAAGCTCTTCGGAACCGTCTTGCTCATTCGAAAGGCGTCTCCATTCGGCGGTCCGGTCCTCCTTGTCGCGAGCGGCCTTCTGGAAACGGCACTCTCGATTCTGCTCGCTCCGGTGCTCCTTTATTTTTACACAAAATTTGTCGTGCTCGGACTCCTGGGAATCCGCGTCGCATGGAAATCCCAGAACAGATCGAGCTCGGCGATTCCTTTCGCTGATGCGCTCCGAACATTCGGCGAGCCGACCGTCGCCGGCGTGCTCGCCACCGCAGCGGCTGTCGTTTGGACGCCCCAGCTCATCCCATGGTTATCCCCCATCCTTGTCGGCTGGCTTCTCGCGATTCCGCTCGCGATGGCGACAAGCTCCGAGCGGATCGGCCTCTGGCTTGCCCGAATCGGCCTCCTTCAAATTCCGGAGGAATCCGAGCTGCCCGCGATTCTGACTGGCCTTGATGCGCCGCCAAATGCCTCCCCGTATTCACACTCCGGATTGCTTCACGTCGCACTCTCTCCGTATGCGAATTCCGTCCATGCCTCCATGCTCCGCCGATCCACGGTGAAAGCCCGGCACAAAGAAGCTTATCTGACCAGCCTGCGCGTCCGCCTCCTCTCTGGCGGCCCGGAAAATCTGAGCCGGCGGGAACTTTTGTCATTGCTCTGGGATGCCGAGGCCGTCGCCCTCCTGCATCGCGAGGTCTGGCAGTGCGCGGACGACAACCTCCACAGCTGGTGGCGGGAGGGAATGAAACAGTTTAGCGAGGCGTCTGCCTTGCGAGACCGGTAAAACATCCTGTAAATCTTGTTCATCCTGTCAAAACTCTCATTCCGCCGAGCCCGCGACGCGGCAGCCAGATCTCCCGGCCTTGCGCATTTCCGGGTTTCCGCTACCAACCACAAATGTCTTCGATTCCATCACTGATCTCCGCGCAGGAACTTTGCCTCGCTTACGGCAACCAGCGCCTGCTCGATGGGGTCTCGCTCACCGTGGCTCCGGGAGAGAAGGTTGGCCTCGTCGGACGCAATGGCTGTGGAAAAACCAGCCTGCTCAAGATCCTCGCCGGAGAGAACGAGCCAGACGGGGGCGAAATTTCCCGCCGTCGCGGTTTGAGAACCGGCTATCTTCCTCAGGAATTCGAGTTGGACGGCGCAAGGACTGTTCTCGAAAACATCGAAGCCGGTGCCGCCGATCTCGTCGAGTGGGTGCGGCGATATGAAGATGGCGACGGCAGCGAGGCCGAACTCGCTGACCTCCTCGACCTTATCCAGCACGCCGAGGGGTGGGATCTCCAGACTCGCATTAAGGCCGAGGCGACAGCGCTCGACGCCCCGCCGTTGGACGCCTTGGTCGGCCCCCTTTCCGGCGGAGAAAAGCGCCGCGTGGCCCTTTGTCGCGCTCTGGCATCCCAGCCGGATCTTCTGCTCATGGACGAGCCGACAAACCATCTCGATGCCGAGTCGATCCAGTGGCTGGAAGATTTTCTGAAAGGCTTTCCGGGCGCGCTGATCTTCGTGACCCACGATCGCTATTTTCTCGAGACCATCGCCACGCGAATCATCGAAATCTCCGGGGGCCGCGCCTATTCCCACCCGGGGAACTATACGGCATTCCTCGAGTCCAAGGCCCTTCGCCAGCAAATCGCGGAACAGTCCGAACGCCGACGCCAGCGGTTCATTCGCGCGGAATTGGAATTCGTCCGCGCCGGTGTCCGTGCCCAGCGGTCGAAGTCGAAGCACCGTCTCGAATCATTCTATAAAGTCGCTGGCATCGACGCCCCGCCGGAGGAACGGGAGATGGATCTCCTCATTCCCCCCGCTCCAGAGATCGGCAACAACGCGGTAGATCTCATCAACGCCGGACTTCGATTCGAACAGACCTCGCGCTGGCTTTTCCGAAATTTAACCGTCGCTCTCCGGCCCGGCCAATGCACCGGAATTGTCGGACGCAATGGCGTCGGCAAAACCTCGTTGCTCCGTTGCTGCCTCGGCCAGATCGAACCCACTGAGGGGACCGTCACCGTCGGAAAGCGAGTCATCGTCAACTACATCGACCAATCCCGAATGCAGCTCGATGGCGGCGGCACGGTCATGCAGGAGGTTGCCCAAGGGGGCGATCATGTGAAATTCGGCGATCAAACTCTCACAGCAAGATCGTATCTCCGCCGGTTCCTCTTCGACGAATCCCGCGTGAACGAACGGGTGGACAAACTCTCGGGAGGCGAGCGGGCAAGGCTCCTCCTCGCCAAAGTCCTCTGCCGTGGCGGAAATGTCATCGTGCTGGATGAGCCAACAAACGACCTGGATCTTGCGAGCCTCCGGATGCTCGAGGAGGCACTCGCAGACTTCGACGGGACCGTTCTGGTCGTGAGCCATGACCGATATTTTCTAGATCGGATCTGCGATCAGATCGTCGCGTTTGAAGGGGAAACCGTCCACGTGCAGGCGGGCAACTATTCGTATTATCTGGAAAAGCGCGCCGCCCGTGAGGCTGCCAAACGAACCTCCGCCCCCGCGACCGCCAAGCCTGCTACCGCGCAGAAATCCCAGCCCAAGGTTCGCCGCCTTTCTTACAAGGATCAACAGGAGCTCGATAACATGGAGTCGACGATTCAAACCGCCGAGCAAGCTGTCGCGGTCTTGGAATCCACGCTCGCCGATCCTGCCTTCTACGCCTCACGAGCCACAGAGGCTCCGGCGCTGGTCGCAGAGCTCGACGCCGCAAAAACCCACGTCGCGGCTCTCTACGCGCGTTGGGAAGAATTGGCAGACTGATCCTCCGCCCGGTTGAACAACGCAGGCCCTCGCGAGACCTCGACTAGGTGGCTGTTGAACGGCGTCCGACCCCACATCGGCACCACTCGCGTCTCACACCCCCGCTCCTCGAAAGGACGGCAAACCTCATCACGTGTCGGGAAAATACAACGCCCACCTCGGATCCATCCGCTCGTTCGCACAATCGCCTCCTCGACCATCGTCGCGAAATAGCGGAGCGAACCGTCGCGGAATGTCGTCCGGATGAACGCGCGATCGCCCGGCCCGAGCGTCTCCGCAAGCGACTCCAGGATCCGACGCTGGACGTCCGGTGCCATGTAGTGCAACACGTCCAGCATCACCACGTCGCCGGAAAATGCCGGAAGATTTTCTGCTGTGCCCCGCCGAAATTCGATCTCGGGGTAACTCGCCGCCACACATTCTCTTGCCAACGCCACTTTGGCCACATCGGGCTCAATCCCGAGAATCGCCTGGGAACATCCGCACTCCCGCAAATAGGCCGCCAGCAAACCCACTCCGCAGCCGATGTCCAAGAGCGGACGCGAGGAACCACGCATATGATTCGCCATCGCCGGATAGGCAGGATCCCATGCGATCTTTCCCCGCGCATATCCGTGAAGAAATCGATCTCGGGAAAACCGCTCTGCAGCAGCCATGCCTGCGATCATCTTCGAGTTCTCCCCATCATCCAAAGGAACGCACCCGGAAGAGCCCACACGACGGAAAGCATGTGGCCGGTCAAAGAGACAGTTACCGCGACGGCGGCCGTCACACCGGCCATCTGGCCCAGAATGAGCACGAAAAGAGATTCCCTCACACCCATCCCGCCAAGACTCACCGGCAGCCCAGAGATAATATCGACCGCCGGCATGATCGCGAGAAAGACGCCGGGATGAAGATCAAGCCCGCAAGCCCGTGCCGCGAAAAAAAACGTTAAAAAATACAACACCAGCATCACGCACGAAACGGCGACAGCCAGGATCGTGCGCTTCCATTGCACAGCCAATTGAAAATACGCACCGGTCAACTCCACCAGTCTTGCCCGCCCGGGCCAGCTCTGTGGCAATCGGGACACGAGTCCTCTCGAACACAGCCAAACCGAAAGCCCGATCCCCAGCCCGAGCACGACGAGATAGACCAAAATTCCTCCCATCACCGCAGCGACCTCAGGACTCCGGGACAGCGAATCCCGATGCCAATGGATCAACCCCAATCCCAAGAGAATCATCGAAACCGAGCCGCTCAAACGATCCATCACGACCGACAACGCCGATCGCGCAGGATCATACCGCCGCCCGGCGAGAAGTCCGATCTTCACCAGATCGCCTCCAGCACCACCGGGAAGAAAAAGATTACTGAAAAGCCCAGCAAAAAAAATCCCGCAGGATTCCCTCCAGCCGATGTCCAGCCCAGCCATCCGCAAAAAAATTCGCCACCGAACCAGGCAGAGCGCTTGCACGATCCCTGCCGCGACGAGTCCGATCACAAACCACCCCGGCTTCGCAGAGCGCAGGACTGCCTGCAGCTCCCCCAAGAAATTGCCGCGCGAAAAAAGCCAAATGAGCAGCGCGGAACTCACCCCGATCTGCAAGGCCAATAAAAGCAACCGACGCAACGTTTTCACAAGGTTAACGACTCAACATTCCGGCGAGACACTATCCCGACCGATTGGCGTTTGAGAAATCAAATGGCTCGGAAATAAGTTTTCGTCCGCCATTTTCCTCGCTTGTGAAAACCCACTCATTGAGCGACTTTGCGCATCTGAATGAAAAAGTCCGGGTGCTTCATGGTCGTAATGTTCGTTGCCTTGTGCGCGAGCCTGTTCGTCAATCTCCTCTTGGTGGCCGCCCTCGGCACGAAAGCGGGATCGTCGCTCACCAGCGTCAGAGTCCTCCAGCCAACGGAATTTGAGGAACAGATCGTGCAGGATGGGGAGACTTCCTCGCAGAAGATCGCCGTCATTCCCCTCCAGGGTGTCATCGCCTTTGGCGAGGCCGGGGCATTGGGAGAATCGATGGTCGAGGACTTCAAAGCAGCCCTCGAGCAGGCGCAGTTTGATAGCGAGGTGAAGGCGGTCGTGATCGAGACGGATTCCCCCGGCGGCGAGATCACCGCATCGGACGTGCTCTACGACTCGATTGCCCGGCTCGCCCGGCACAAGCCGGTCATCGTTTACTTCAACTCGATCGGCGCTTCCGGTGCCTACTACGCCGCCTGTGGCGCGAATTGGATCATGTGCAACGACACAACGTTCACCGGCAGCATTGGCGTCATCATCTCGACATTAAACTACCGTGACCTCTTCGGAAAGATCGGCCTCCAAGCCCTCACCTTCAAGAGCGGAAAATTCAAAGACATGCTGAGCGGAACGCGTGAGATCACGCCGGAAGAACAGGCTTACGTTCAAGGCTTGGTCATGCAGAGCTACGACCGATTCGTCGGGATCGTCGCACGGTCTCGAAAGCTCGACGAGAAGGACCTCCGCAGCGGCCCGGCGGACGGGCGGATTCTGAGCGGCACGGATGCCTTCTCCGCCCAGCTCGTCGATCAGCTTGGCTACGTCGAAGATGCCTTTGATAAGGCCCGCGAGCTGGGTTCGGCTCCCGGCGCTCAAGTCGTTCGCTACAAGCGCACCCACAACTTCGCCAGCCTGCTCCGCCTCTTCGGCGAATCAAGGACTCCGAAAATCGAGGTCGATTTTCTTAAGAACCGGATTCAACTCGATCCGGGTCGGATCTATTTGCTCCCGGCATTCTTCGCCCCCTGATCGGCCAGAATCTCTAGAAACGCTTCGGCCACCTTGTCGGCCGAAAGGTCTCTGACCTCTTTGGATTCTGCCTGCAAAACCCGGCGGGCGGGCGTCCATGGATACCACCGAAGCGTGTCGGACGCCCCAAAAAGAGCCACGACGGGAAGCCCGCACGCTGCGGCAAGGTGCATAGCCCCGCCATCGCTTCCGATAAAATAATCACACGCCGCAAGGGCTTCAATCGTGCCTTCAAGACTCGGAGTGGGCTGAAAAACCACGGGCACCGATCCGTCGAGAAATACCTCGAGTTCCTTCGCTTTCGCATCGTCTCCGGAGTGCGCCAACTGATCCGTCCCTCCCGGTGCCCACAGAACAACAAATCGAAGCGATGTATCCTGCCGGAAGAGGATCCGAAGAAGCTCAGCAAATTGGCGGGCCGGCCACTGTTGGGACGGCTTCCTCGAACTGATATGAACCGCGACCAGACGACCGCCTTCCCGGAAAAATTCCCCGCGCAGACTTTTCGCCCGCGCGGTGTCTGGATACACACGAACACCCGGCGCCCGCCCCGCCAATCCCATCCGCTTCCCAATTTCCCACACCCGTTCGACCTCGTGCATTTCCTCCAGTGCGGAAGCAGGAACATGATCAGCCGAGTCGCCGTTCTCCGATGAGCACAAGAACCGCGCAGGCTTGATCATCGCGACGAGATCGCTCACCCGTTTCCCGCAGGGAGTCGACGCGGCAATCACGAGATCGAAGCACTCCCGCCGAAGCTGCCAGATCAAGAGCACTTTCTGGATCGATCCTGCGACCAACGAAAAAATCGACCCGTGATGGCTTCGCTTCGCATAGGCACAGATCCTGTTGATGTAGGGGTTCCTCTCCAGCACCGCGCGATTGTAGGACGTGCACAGGACAGTGATGTGAACATTTGGAAATGTTGCCCGAATCCCCTCGATCAATGGCGTCGTGCAAACTAAGTCGCCGATGTTGTCCTGCCGGACGATGAGCAATTTATTCATCGAGAAAGCGTCTCGCTATGGCGTTGAGGGACATGGGATCGGTTGTCGGATTTGGTGAGTTCCAGGATGTCCAAGTCGCCACATTAAACGCCGGAACGCGCCACTCAAGCATTACTGCCTCTGGGGCAAACGCATTATAATCGATGGCCTTGCGAAAACTTAATCTACGCCGCACGAGGTGCTCATGCTGGGGAGCACACGCGTCCCGCGTGTCGGGGTCGGCGTCCCGCCGAGCCATTCAATCCCAATTTTTCGGCGGGACGCCGAAAACCACACCCGGGCCGGGTGTACTCCCCGGAACCAAGCAAAATCGATCCATCGATTTGATGCGTTTGCTCTGTTACTATCTCTTGCCGTCAGGCAGTCCCGGCTGCATTCGCGCGTGGGCGCAGCGCGAAGATCACGTGGGGAATGATCATGCTGACGACGAACGAGCCGAGCAGGATCTCGACGTAATGCGACTCGGACGCGCCGGAGATGCTTTCCGGGGGGAAGAACGAAATGACCATGGAGAGGATCACCATGAGCAGGCCTGCGCCCGCGACAAGGTATCCGCCTGCTATTCCCCCGGGGATATTGTAGGCGCGCTCGACATCCGCTCGCTTGGTCTTGAGAACGAAATAGGCGAGGAAGAGCAGGATATACATGGCGAGGTAGGTCACGACGGTCAGTGCCATGGCGAGCAGGAACGAAAGGTTGTTGCCACCGCCGCCGAGCGTGAGGATGACCGCCCAGATCGTCACCACGACGCCTTGCGCGAGGATGAACGGGATCGGGACGTCCTTACGGTTCACCTGAGTGAACACGGCTGGGAGCATCCCCTCTTTTGCCGCAGCAAACATGCCTTGCGCCGGTCCGACCACCCATGCGCTGACCTCGGCGACGGTCCCGACCGCGAGGAGGATCGCGACAGGTTTGAGCGCCCACGCGACGTGGTATTGGTCGAGGAGGACTTGGAATGTCTGGAGCACGCCGGCGCTCAGGTTGATCTGGCTGTCGGGGATCACGATCGCGATGGCGAGGGCACCGAGGATATTGATGACGATGGCAAAAATGGTCAGCAGGATAATCGCGAGCGGGTAGTTTCGCTTGGGATTTTCCAAGTCGTTGACGTGGGGGGCCGAAGCCTCGATCCCCGCGTAAGAGAGGATGAATGCGACGAGCACAACGAGCGTCTGGACATCTTTGAAATCAGGCAGGAGGTCGGAAACTCCCATCCTGATCTGCATCGGATTTCCCTGCACGATATAGGTGATCGCGAGTCCGATGAGGATGAACGCCGGGATCGAGACGCCCCCGATGAGGCCGATGGTCGCGAGGCGGGCGGTCCATGATGTCCCATTGAAGTTGAACGCGGTGACCAGCCAGAAAATCACGAGCACGAATCCCAGCTTCAGCCACGGGTTCGTATTCAACTCCGGCCAATCCAAAACATAACTGAGAGCTCCCACGATGAAATACAACATGGTAACGAAGCCGACCGTAATCTGGAGCCATTGCAGGAAGATCGCGGTGAACCCCCAGCGTTTTCCGAAGGCCGCCGCCACCCACGTGTAGACCCCGCCAGTCTGCCAACCCTCGCCGGTGGCCAACTCGGCCGCGACCAGCGCGACGGGGATGAAGAAGAGGAGGCCGGCAAAGACGAGGAAGAAGACCAGCGAAAACCCCGAAGTCGCAAAGGCCGGGTAGCTGTAGATGGTCATGACCATCGACCCGGTCATCATGAAGAATCCGGTGAGTCCGAGGGAGGGTATTTTTGTCGTGGCCATAGTCGTCAGTGGTGAAAGGCCGTTGCGTCCTGCGCACTGGCGGGCACGGTGGTCGGATGGGCGGTGACGTATTCGATGGCCGCCTTGATGTCGCCGACGAGAAGGCTCGCGAGGTCGCGGCTCACGCCGAGCCGGACAAGGATCCGCTGGACGACGAGGTCCTCGCGATGTGCGGGCATGGAATACGCTGGCACCTGCCAACCCCTTGCGCGCAGCCGATCGGCGAGATCGTAGAGCGAATAGCCGGGAGTCACCCCGGATCGGATGGTCCAGCAGAGGGCCGGAATTCCGTCCGCCGGATCACCACTGTAGAGCATGTCGAACGGCCCGAGCGCGGCAATTTCCTTCGCAAGGAATTGGGCGGTCTCGTAGCAGGCGGTGTGAACTTTCGTGTAGCCCTCGCGGCCGAGTCGAAGGAAGTTGTAATACTGCGCGATGATCTGGCCGCCGGGCCGCGAGAAGTTGAGCGCAAACGTGGGCATGTTGCCGCCGAGGTAGTTCACGTTAAAGATGAGATCCTCCGGGAGGTCGGACTTTTCGCGCCAGACAACCCACCCGCAGCCTAGCGGGGCGAGGCCGAATTTATGGCCCGAGGAATTCACCGACTTCACGCGGGGCAGGCGAAAATCCCACTCCAGATCCGGCGCGCAAAACGGGGCGAGAAATCCCCCGCTGGCACCGTCGACATGGATCGGGATGTCGAGGCCTGTCTTCTTTTGGAGTTCGTCGAGCGCATCGGAAACGGCCCGAACAGGCTCGTAGCGGCCGTTAAACGTCACGCCGAGCGTCGGGACAACGCCGATGGTATTTTCATCGCACCGCTTGATGACTTCCTCCGGGCTCATGAGAAGGCGGTCGTTCTCCATCGGGATTTCGCGGAGCTCGATATCCCAGTAGCGGGCGAATTTGTGCCAGCAGACTTGGACCGGCCCGCAGATGAGATTTGGCTGATCGGTCGGCCTTCCTTCTGCGCGCCGCCGGGCCCGCCAGCGCCATTTCATCGCCATCCCGCCAAGCATGGCGGCCTCGCTCGATCCGGTGGTCGAGCATCCGATGGCGTTGGCCACGTCCGGCGCATTCCAGAGATCGGCCAGCATGCTCACGCACCGGTTCTCGATCTCGGCCGTCTGGGGATACTCGTCCTTGTCGATCATGTTTTTGTCGATGCATTCATCGAGGATTTGATGCACCTCGGGTTCGACCCATGTCTGGCAAAACGTCGCCAGGTTTTGCCTCGAATTCCCGTCGAGGAGGAGCTCGTCGTGGACGGCTTGATAAATTCGTTTCGAGTCGTGCTCGTGGCGGGGGAAATGCTTTTTCGGAAGCACGCTGGCAAGGTCTTCCGAAGCAAAGATGTCGTCGTTAGGATTGCCCGGTGCGGGAGGAGTGGAGAGAGGCATATTATTTGGTGTTGAAGAGGTTGAGATTCAGATCGGTAACAATCTGGTGGATGGCGCTTGCGCCGCGAACGCTATTGCCGGCAGTGTCGAGGGGCGGTGAGAATCCGACAATCGCCATCTTGCCCGGGACGACACTCACGATCCCGCCGCCGACTCCGGTTTTTGAAGGAAGCCCGGATTTCCACGCCCAGGCACCGGACTCGTCATAAAACCCAGCCATCATCATGACGGCGAGAAGTTTTGGAACGGCGGCCTCCTCGATGCAGCGCTCTTGGGTCATGGGGTTCACGCCGCCGTTGGCAATGGTGGCGCCCATCACGGCGAGCTGCTTGGCGGTAACGAGCACCGAGCATTGCTTGGTGTAGACATCGCAGGTCTCGAGGGGATCGGCGTAGAGGCGGTTGTAGCTGGCGAGGAGTTCCGCGATCCCTCGGTTGTGTTGGTTTGATGAGGCCTCGGACTGGTAGACTTCCTCGCTCATCGAGAGTTTTTCTCCCGCGAACTTGCTGTAGAGCGCGAGGATCTTCTCCCACTTTTCCTGCGGGGTCGCTGCCTTCACCAAGCTCACTGCGGCCATCGCCCCAGCATTGACGAACGGGTTCACAGACCGGTTGGGCTCAAGCTCGAGCGCAATCACGGAATTGAACGGCATGCCGGTCGGCTCGACTCCGATTTTTTCCAGAATCGTTTCCGGGCCGGATTCGTTCATCACCAATGATGCGGTAAACGGCTTCGAGACCGACTCGATCGCGAACCCGTAATCGACATCTCCCGCCGAGTAAACTTTTCCATCCACCGTGACGATGACCACTCCGAACAAGCCCGACGGCACTTTGGCGAGATACGGGATGTAGCTCGCGTTGGCCCCACCCTTTTCGTCTTTGAATTTGGCATGGGCGTCGTCGACCGCTTTTTGGAGGGCAGCCGGCGGAGGCATGGGTCCCGCAGAGAGCAGGGGCGCGGTGGCCAGGGCGAGGATACAGAGGAGGTGGTGGGTTTTCATAGATTGTCAAAAGCTGAGAACGGCTTGCAGGCCGATCACGAGGGCATTCGGAATGTCTCCGGATCCGCCCGGACGCACGATGTATTGGATGTCTGGCTGCACGCTCAGATACTTGTTCAGTTGGATGACATAGCTCGTCTCCAGCACGGCTTCGTAAGTCGGTGTGCCCGCGCTCGACGCCGCATTCGCATACTCCGTGCTGTAGTTTGCAATGAGGAAACAGGTGAGCCACTGGTCCTGGTCTCGACCGGGAATCAACCCCTGCCAGATCGTTCCCGCCATTCCCATGAACGGATTGCTGGCGATGTTGGTCTGTGGGGAATAAACAGCGCCGCCCCAAACCGAGAAGTTGTCGTTCTTGTTCGCATGGGAACGCCAGACCATCTGCTGAGCCATCCCGTAGAACCCATAGACGTTCGCGATCTGGCCGCCTGAGAACTCGTCGAAGGTGTAGTTCGAGAAATACCCCCCGAGCTTGTAGATCCCCGGCAGGCCCGGGCCCTCGACCACCTCCTTGTCTTTCGTCAGCCCGGACTTGGTTGCCCCGAAGGTCGGCTTCCATCCGGCTTCGAACATCATCAGGATCCCGTCGCCGGGACGGATCGAAAAATCCGCACCGTGGTAGGCATAGACTCCGAGGCGTGGGGAAGCCTGAAAGATTCCGGCGGAGAGATACGCACCCTTGACCGGCTTGTATTTGATCATCGCCGCGTTTGTCGCAGTGATCCCCGCGTGGAATGGCGCGTTGCTGAAGAGGTTGTTCGGATTCCCATTAATGCCGCCGTTCACCTGCAGGCCGAATGCGGGCAACGTCGCGAACATCTGCCCGGCACTCATCCGCCCGATGCGGAGGTCGAGCTTGTCGTCGAATAGCTTTTGCGTGAGGTAAAGGTCGAAGAGGACTCCGGCATCCTGGACGTAGGATTCGGAGACAAGAAAGTAGTTCCCGATGTTTTCCGAAAGATTGTGTCCCGCGCCCTCGGCGAATGACGCCGTGAGCATCGCCCCATGCCAACCCATGATTTTTTCCAAATCAAAATGCCCGCCGATCACGATCTCATGGGTGTATCCGACCGATTGCGAAAGCCCACCCGTCGGGTTGCCGAGGAAGACTCCGTAATAATCAAAGTAGAGCCTCACGCCAGTCTCCCGCTGCAATTCCGACTGCCCCTGCGCGAGAAGACCGAAGGGGATTTGGAAATCTTTCGAAATTTCCCCAGCCATCTCTGGGAGAAACCTCCGGTCGCGCGATCTCGTCCCGTATTCCAACTGGTCGTCGGTCGGTGGAGCCCCGCTGCCTAGACCGACACCGAGACACAAAAGAAGTGCAACAAGAAGACCGGGAGAGTTTCGCTGCTTGCAGATGAGGTGGGGCATCTGCGACGAGAATGCCCGGACGTCACACGACTGACAATTAGACGAACGTCGTATATCTTCCTAGCGGTAGCGCCGTTGATGAATCCCAAGAACAGTCTTTGGACACGATTAAAAAGATAAACAAGATTCCCGGAAAGAGAGTTGCAGAAAACCGGTCGAAAACCCTTTTGTCCACCGCATCTGAGCTATGATTCCATCCTGTAAATCTTGTTAATCATGTCAAAGCTCTTCCGAAGCACCTAGCCGGGGCGATCAGGCCTCCATCGCAATCACAGCCGCCGTCCGCGTCTCGACGCCGAGCTTGTCAAAAACATGCTCGAGGTGCTTGCGAACCGTGTGCGGACTGACCGCGAGGATAATCGCGATCTCCCCATTCCTCTTTCCCTCGCGCACCCAGTGCATGATTTCCTTCTCCCGGGCCGTGAGGCAGTCGGCAGTATGGTCGGCATCCCGCAATTTCTCCCGCAGAGCGTCCTGCTCCCTCCCCCGCAATAAAAGCGACATCACGCGCTCGATATGCTGGACGGGTCGCAACTCCTCCTCGTCGAAAGCGCGCGTCCTCCCGCAATTGACAGTCATCAGCCGCCCGCCGTCCGAATAAAGAAAAACCGAGGCCATGTCCCGGATCCCGAGACCGCGGTCAACCGTTTGGTAGTGGGCCGTCCTCTGCCAGTGCCGGTCGGACATAAGCTGGCTTCGAATGAATCCCCCGGGCTCCCGTGTCTTTCCAAAGGCAATCACAACCGGATGTGATGGCCCTGCGGGCTCGATGGCCTGCAACACCTCAAAGGACCTCCGAAGCGGCGCCGCCTCGTCTAACCACCCATCCCCCGGGTGAAAAATCTCCAAATTCTGAAAATCCGCCGTGAAACAACAGACGGAATAATAATCCCCGCGCACCACCTCGTGAAATGCCCCAACCGCTGCCTCGGCAACCTCCCGCCAGTCGCTCGCACAGGCCATTTCGTTGAGCCGATCGAGCAGCCGCAACCGTGTCTGGGACATGACCGGATCATGGACGGTTTCCTCGGGTAAGTCAATTCTCGGAAGCTACGGCCCTTCGGCAAACACGTAAAAACGACGCATCGATCTCGCATCGTTCCGGGGAGCACGCCCGTCCCGGGTGTGGTTTTCGGCGTCTCGCCGAAAAATCGGGAATGAAATGGCTCGGCGGGACGCCGACCTCCACACGCGAGACGCGCGTGCTCCCCAGCCTAAGCATCTCGTGCGGGGTGGATTACTTTTCACCAAGGTCATCTTTAATACGTTTTCGATGGCCCAGATCCGTAAAATGAAGGTCTCACCTGCCAATCTTGCCCTGCACCCTCAAAAAAATCTGCTCGACAAGGAGGAACGCTTGCTTCATCTTTCCGTCAAGATGCGTGGATTCTCTCCCAGAGTGGCCCTGTATTTGACTTCCCCTACATTGATTGCGAAATTGAAAGTATGAAAAAGTTCCTCCTCGCCTCCCTCGCGACCGCCGCTCTTTTTGTTCAACCAGCTCTCGCTCAGAATGCGACTACGGTTCCTGTGGGGGCGATGACCATCGATTTCCCGGCGACTGGCGCGAGCCCAGCCACGACACTTAAGTATTTCAGCCTTCCGCTCCATAACGACGCCGCTTTCACAGGCAAGCCGACGGCAGTCACTGCTGACACGATCACGTTTACCGACGTCAATTGGACGACGACTCCAAGTCAATTTGGCGCAAATCCTTCAACTCACATTGTTCGGATCCTCACCGGTCAACAGGCCGGACGTATCCTGAAAGTCATTTCTAACACCACCAACTCTCTCACGGTATCGATCCTCGACGGGACCCTGCAATCAACCGCTCTCGACTACTCTGGCTTTGCCGTGACAACCAGCGACCTCATTGAGATTGTTCCGGCTGATACTTTGGCCGGAATCTTCGGAGATGGCACGGCTGAGAACCCATTGATGACTGGGTGGGTGGGAACTACCAGCGCGTTTACTTCGGATACGATCAGTCTCTTCGAACGAAAAACGGGATTATCGATCACTTACTACTTTCACATCCCACAAGGGCAAACTGCCGCGCAAGGGACTTGGAGGAAAACCGGCACGGCTACAAGTGCCAATCTGACACCCGTGTATTCAGATGATGCGATCCTAGTGGTTCGCCGCACAAACCGCCCTGCAACTAGCCTTGTCCTAACCGGTCGAGTACCAACTGTTTCTCCGCTGATCAAAGCATTCCCGAGTCGCTCTTATCTGACAACCTTGGGCGTGCCGGTCGATGTCTCCTTGAATAGTCTAACGATCTCCGGAGCGTGGACACGGAACAGCTCGCTTTTCACCTCCGACACAATCGCCGTTTACAACCCGAACATGCGGGTATTCGTGCCTTACTTTCAGAGAACTGACAATTCTTGGCGCAGTTCTGCATCCTCGACCGCTCCAAATGTTTCCAGTTTCGTGATTCCGGCTGGTTCTACGGTAAACATACTTGAAAGAACCTCCAATCAAGTCGGTGCCAGTTCCTTCAACAAATTCCCCCTCCCTTACAATCTCTAGCCGAAGAGCACTGAGAGTCAAAAAACCTAGCTACAACCATGAAATCTACTTCCAAACTACTTGTCTGTTTGACTTTATTCGCCGCATTCACGTCCCCAACGCACGCGGTTGTCACGTCTTGGACCGACGGTGGACTCGATGGTTCGTGGTCAAATCCCGATAACTGGACCGGCGGAGTTCCGACAAACTCTTCCGATGTGGTCTTTGCCGACCCTATCTCCGTGGTAGGCGTTGACACAGCTGGTGCAACCACCGTTGCATCGATTACAGTTAACGCGACGACAAGTGCTTTCCAACTTGTCCCTGCTGCGGGTGAATCCCTCGTCGTAAATGGAAATTTCATTAATAATTCCACCAACGCGGTCGATGTAAGCATCGACTACACAGTTGGGGCGAGTGCAACACTCGACGGGCCAATCGCATTTAATTCTCTCCTCACGCTCGGCACGCGGACAGCGTCATTGCTCGGGACGATCGATGTAGGATTGGTCACGCTTCAACTGAATAATGCAACCGGAACGGGTTATGGTCGATTCTCCTTGGGTTCAGGTTCCACATTGACGTTCGGCGGGGGCGTAAACTCCGTATCGTTTGCGGGCACGTCAACATATACCGGAGTCCTGAATGACACATTCACCTTAGTCGGAAACTCGGGCGGGTCCATTGTCGGCCTGACTGCCTCCATTTTTGATGTCTCGACGCTTCCTGCATTGAGTGGTTTCCTCACTTGGGATACCTCCAATTTGGCTACTGGCACTCTCTCCGTTGTCCCAGAGCCATCGACATGGCTTCTGTTGACCGCGGGTCTGACATCCGTGATCGTCTTCCGCCGTCGGCGGAGCTAGTGCGATAACACGCCTAGCAGTAGATTCGCTCTGATGTGAATCTGTAGCCGTCCGGTTCGTGTCGTGGGGCTTAACCGCCCGCGACGACCGCGCCGCCGCAGCTTGAACCAGCCCCGGCGGTGCAGCCGAAGCAATGGTTGCCCGTGGCGATCAGGCGGTTTTCGACGGATTTCGGGTCGATATCCCAGAGGAAAAGCGGCCGACCATTTTTCCACTGCATTCCGAGCATTTGATTGAAGTCGCAGTCAAAGACTTCCCCCTGCCAGCCGATGTTGATCGTATTGCGGCACATGAGTCCGGCGACGGTGGCGGGATTGAAGGAATCGATGAGCAGGTCCATGTAGCGCTCATATTCTCCATTGTGGCGAAGCCACGAGGCGAAGCGGGAGATGGGGAGATTGGTGATCGTGTAGAGGCTGTCGAAATGGATCCCGAAATGCGCGGCGAGCTCGCGTTTGTAGTCGGCTTCGAGTTCGGACTGCGGGCCGGGAAGATTGGCTCCTACAGGATTGTAGACGAGGTGGAGCGGGAGGCGGGTGCCGTAGCCGAGGGCATTCAGTTTCTGCAAGGCAGAGATGCTGGCATCAAACACGCCATCCCCGCGCTGGGCGTTCACATTCTCCGCCGAGTAGCAGGGCATCGAAGCAACAATCTCGACTTCATGGTCCGCGAGGAATTCCGCCAAGCCTTCGTGGGCCGGGTCCAGAAGAATCGTCAGGTTGCAGCGATCCATCACATGACGCCCGAGCGCGCGTAGCCGGCTCACAAGGTGACGAAAATCCGGGATCATTTCCGGTGCACCACCGGTGAGATCGATGGTCGGAATCCCGGTTGGCTCGACCCATGCCAAAATCCGGTCGACCGTCTCGCGGGTCATGATCTCCCGGCGGGCGGGTCCGGCATTCACGTGACAATGAGAGCAGGTGAGGTTACAGAGTTTGCCGACATTGATTTGCAGGATCTCGGTTTTCCCTCTCGTCAGGGTCAATCCGGCCTTTTCCAGAGTGGCGTCGAAGCGGTTCACGGGATCTTCGAATAGGCTGGCTTCAGAAAAAACGTGTAGATCCCACCGCCGAGGAGTCCCCCGGCGAGCGGCGAGAGGATATAGACGGTCAGCCACCCGATCCCATTTGTCGTGAAGGGCACGGCTCCCCAGCCGACCAGCGAGGAAAACACACGGGGCGCGAAGTCCCGTGCCGGATTGAAACAGGCCATCGTGAGGGGGGCCAGAAGCGAGATCAAAATTGTCACCGTGAGCCCGATCGTGAGAGCTGTGAGGACCGCCGGTCGACAACGATTTTTTTCGTCAACGACAGAATGAATCACCAGAACGAGAATCGCCGTTCCAATCAGTTCGGCAAAAACAGCGGCGAGGTGAGGCATCCGGAACCGCTCCGGCTCACCCAAGGCCCGCCCGCCGGGGTTCGGAAAGAACTCCCCAAAAATCATGGCGGATGCTTCGCTCCCCGGCTGCCCGCGAACGATTCCGCTGGCCGACTCAAACTGGGAAATCGCACTTCCGAAGATGAGGTAGAGCACACACGATGCGACGAAGGCGCCTGCGAGTTGGACGCCAATATACGGCAGGACTCTGCCCTTGGGAAAATCGCCCCACACACTCATGCTGAGGGTGACTGCGGGATTGAGGTGCGCCCCGCTCAGGGCACCGCAGACGTAGATCGCTGTCGCGATCGCAATTCCCCAAACGATCGCCACTTGGAAGACCCCGACCTGCGCACCCGTTGTCACGGCTGCCGCGACGCTTCCACACCCGAAAAACACGAGCAAGAACGTCCCGAGGAACTCTCCGGTAATCCATGAGAAGCGCGATGGGTGTTCAGCGGCCATAGGTCTAGCAGCAGGCCCCGCCATCGCAACATTGCGAAGCGTCTGTGGTGACCTTGTAATCTTGGCCCTTGGTCTCCTTGGGATGTCGAAACGAGGTGCGTGTGCAGTCGAACGGCTTCGCCTCCGCGAGCGGAATTTCCACGAGGGGCTCGAGGAAGTCGAATGATGTGGCGTAGGGGGATTTGCGATAGAGGTTGAACGTTTTGTCGCAAACGGCATATCGCCGGCCGCGTTCCATTCGGTGGCCGTCATCATCGAGCACCTCGCGGAAGGGACCCTTGTAAATCACGGCTTGGTTGCGCTCGAAGCACGGCCCCTGTTTTCCCTTGAAGGCCTGCACCGTGACGGACCGGAACTCGATTCCCTCGACGGTGCGCCATGGAACCGAGTCAAACTTCAGCACCTCCATGCCGTAGAAGCCGGCTTGCTCAAAAGCCGCGAGAAATCCCTCTTCCGTGAGCGCGCCCGAAATGCATCCGCTCCAGAGTTCCGGATCGCTCTGCAAATGCGCGGGCACTGGCTCATCGCACACAATGTCACTGATCACCGCGCGACCGCCCTTGCGGAGCACACGGAAGATCTCTTCGAACAACTGCCGCTTGGCGTGCGCCTCGACAAGATTCAGCACGCAATTGGAGACAACCACATCAACGGAATCGCTCGCCACCAACGGGTGGGTCATGCGGAGTTCTGCGGCAAGGAGATCGAGTGCAAGAAAATCCTCCGCGCTCGCAATCGGCCGTGCTTTCAGGGCCTCGTCGAGCCTGGCAAGATCGAGGGCGAGGTCTTGAATCCTCCCTTTTCGAAACTCGACATTCGCGAACCCGATCCGCTCGGCAACAACCGGGGCATTGCGACGGGCCACCTCGAGCATGTCATCGGTCATATCCACCCCAATGACCCGGCCAGTGGGCCCGACAACCTGCGAGGCAATAAAACAGATTTTTCCCGTGCCACTGCCAAGGTCGAGCACGACTTCCCCCTCGCGAACGTATTTGCTCGGATCTCCGCACCCATAGTCCTTCTCGACGACTTCCTGCGGGATCACTTCAAGAAGCTTCTTATCGTAATCCACCGGGCAGCAAAGGGCGGCCTCGGGCGCCTTGGCGGCATCGGCGTAACGGGAACGGACGGCGGATTCGACGGATTTCATGGAATGGAACGTTTTAGTGGTTGGAAAGCGCGGTTGGCGAGCATTCGTCGGAATCCCATCGCCAGCCGCAGATTTTACGTGACGGGGGAGATGTGGCGATCCGAATTATTCCCGAGAATCAGAAATAAAATGTCCCGTCGCTCGCGCGGGGACGAGGGGGCAGGACAAATTTCGATGGCTCAGGAGAGATGCTTGATGAAAAAATACCTAGGGGAAAAGCAGTGCCATAACGTGGCTGAACCCTGAAGCCTAGGGTTGTCCGCAGGGCAAACACATTGAAATGGTGTTGCGAGTTGGACCATCCTGGGGAGTATACCCGGCCCCGGGTGTGGTTTTCGGCGGCCCGCCGAAAAATCGGGTCGGCGGGACGCCAACCCGGACACGCGAGCCGCGTATGCTCCCTGAATCGTCCCACACACGACATTATCGCCTGATTCGTTTGCATCCGCCGGAGAATGCGTTCAAGATGTATGACTCTAAAAATTCTATGGCTGATTACGATTTGATAGTAGTAGGCGGTGGACCTGCGGGTTACGTAGGTGCGATTCGGGCAGGACAATTGGGCAAAAAGGTGGCCTGCGTGGAAATGGACCGGGCCGGCGGCACGTGTCTCAACTGGGGCTGCATCCCGACGAAGTCTCTGCTGAAAAATGCCGAAGTCTACCAGATGATGGCGCATCACGCGGGGGACTTCGGGCTGACGGTGGAAGGGCTCAAGTTCGACTGGGAAAAAGTCATCGGACGCAGCCGGAAGGTCGCCGACAAACTCGCCGGGGGCATCGAAATGCTCTTCAAGAAAAACAAGATCGACTACATCCGCGGCGAGGCCTCTGTCGTGAAGCCTGGGGTCGTTGAAGTCACCGACAAGGACGGCAAGAAGTCCGAACTGACAGGCGCAAAAATGCTCATCGCCACCGGCGTCGTCTCCCGTGAGATGCCCGGCTTTCCCTTCAACGGCAAAAGCGTGATCGGCAGCAAACAGGCGATGGTTTTGTCAGCCCAGCCGAAGGATATCGTCATCATCGGAGCCGGCGCGATCGGGATCGAGTTCGCCTACTTTTTCAACGCCTTCGGAACGAAAGTCACCGTGGTCGAGATGCTTCCAAACATCCTCCCGGTGGAAGATACCGAGGTGAGCGTGGCTCTCGAGAAATCTCTCACCAAGCAAGGCATCAGGCTCCTCACGGGCACGAAAGTCGACAAAGCCGAGACGACGAACAAAGGCGTGCGCCTCACAGTCAGCGGCAAGACGCAAGAGACGATCGAGGCGGAGATCGCGCTTGTCGCCATCGGAGTCAGCCCGCTCATGCCACAGGGGCTCAAGCTCGAAACCGATCCGAAGGGTTGGATCAAGACCGACGACAACTACGAGACGAGCGTGAAGGGGATCTACGGCGCCGGCGACATCATTGGGCCACCATGGCTGGCTCACGTGGCCAGCTACGAAGCGATCCAAGCTGTCGAGGGGATGTTCGCCGGGAAGAAGCCAAAGAAGGTCTCGGTTTTCCCTGGCTGCACCTACTGCCAGCCGCAGGTCGCGAGCGTCGGCCTCACCGAGCGCGCGGCGAAAGAGAAGGGCCTTAAGTTCAAGGTTGGAAAATTCCCGTTCCTCGCCAGTGGCAAAGCCTTGGCCGTCGGCGAGAGCGAGGGATTCGTAAAGCTCCTCTTCGGGGAAAAACACGGCGAGGTCATCGGTGCGCACATCATCGGTGCCGATGCCACAGAGATGATTGCCGAGCTCGGGTTGGCCATCACGCTCGAAGCGACCCACGAGGAATTGATCTCAACGATCCACGCCCACCCGACATTGAGCGAAGCCATCCACGAGGCCGCCGAGCAATCTCAGGGCCACGCGATTCACATCTGACGAGTGAGATTCTCCGGTTTCCGGGGCAATCGAGGGCTCTGATCTCCCATGGGAAACTACCTGCTCGTCACCGCGACCTTCATCTTCCTCTTGGGCTTCAGCTACACGCTGTATGCCCTCGGAGCCGGACAGTTCCGTCCGGGCCGGGTGAATCTTGCTGCGATGCTCGTCGGGTTCGTTCTCCTCTCCGCCGAGCTCTGGCAACGCGGCCAAGTCGAGCGCGGATGCCCGATCAACTCGCTCTTCGACGTCCTGATCTTCATGAGCTGGTCGATCGTCCTGATCTACCTGCTCATCGGGTCGGCCTATCGATTGTCGCTTCTCGGTTCGTTCACTTCCGCCCTCGTCCTCTTCATCCTCCTCTTCGCCCAGCTTGTGCCAATGGGCAGGGCCCCCAGCCATCCGGTCGCACGGGATCCATGGATCGAATTTCATGCCGCTCTCTCCCTGATCGCCTACGGAGCGTTCGCTCTCGCCGCCTTGGCCGGGCTCATGTATTTGCTCCAAGACCGCCAGCTCAAAATGCGCAAGGGGGGAGCGCTCCTCTACAATCTCCCTCCCATCACCGACCTGGCCGTCGCCAACGCGCGCCTCGTCTGGCTGGGCTTTGGACTCCTCACGATCAGCTTCGTCGCAGGCCTCATCAGCGGAATGCCGGTCAATACCTTGAAATTCTGGGCCTCGGCTGGCATCTGGGCCATCTACGGCTTAATGCTGGGACTTCGAAAAATCCACAGCCTCCCTCCGCGGCGTGTCGCCATGCTCTCCATCGCCGTCTTCGCCATCGCCCTCCTCGCACTCCCGGCAATCCAATACCTCTCCACCGCGCGATGAATATTCTTTGTGCCGGAATCAGCCACCACAGCACACCAGTCGAGGTGCGGGAGAAATTTGCCGTCGGTGCACACGACATGTCATCGACACTCGGCGGGCTTTGCCAGATCGACGGCTTAGCCGGGGCGGTCGTCGTCTCGACCTGCAATCGTGTCGAATTTTATGCAGCCAGCGTCTGCCCGATCCGCGTGCTCGATGGGCTGCGCAGCTTTTTGCGGGACCGAACAGGAGAAGTCGACGCCCCGCTCTACACCCACGAGTCTCCCCAAAGTATCCGCCACCTCTTTCGAGTGGTGAGCGGCTTGGATTCCATGGTCCTCGGCGAAACCGAAATCCTCGGCCAGATCAAGCAAGCCTACGCCGTCGCGGCCGAATGCGGGTCGACCACCCGCCACCTCAATAAACTCTTCCAACACGCCTTCCGCGTCGCGAAGCAAGTCCGCAGCGAGACGCAGATCACCCGCGGCGCGACCTCCGTCGGCTCCGTCGCCGTCGAGCTGGCGGGCAAGATCTTTGGAGATCTCGCCGGCCGAAAAGTCATGATCCTCGGAGCGGGCGACACCAGCGAGCGAACCGCGCGCAGCATGGTCTCGCGAGGAGTCCGCACGGTGATCGTGGCGAACCGGACATTTGAACGCGCAGCGAATCTGGCGAACGAAATCGGGGGAATGGCGGTCCATTTCGACCACTGGCCGAACACATTCGACGATGTCGACATCCTGATCTGCTCGACGGCCGCACCGCATCCGATCGTCACCCGCGAGAAGCTCGAACCGCTCCTCCGGGGCCGCGATGGACGTCCTCTTTTCATCATCGACCTCGCTGTCCCACGCGATGTCGATGCGTCGGTGAACGAACTCGATGATGTCTATCTCTACGACATCGACTCGCTGGAGGAAATCATCCGCCAATCGCTCGAAGTCCGCCGCGCCGAGATCGTCCGTTGCGAGCAAATGATCGACCATCATGTCGGGGATTTTGTCTCGTGGATGCGGCATCACGCGGAGTCCCGACCATGAATTCCTTGATCCTCGGCACCCGCGGTAGCGACCTCGCCCTCGTCCAAACCCGCGAGACCGCCGCCCGCCTTCTCGCCGCGCATCCGGAATTGGATGTCCAAGAGCGGATCATTAAAACCACAGGCGACCAGCGTCTCGATGTCAGCCTCTCGTCGCCAGGCTCGCTGGACAAAGGACTTTTCACCAAGGAATTGGAGGAGGCCCTGCTCCGGAACGAGATTCATGCAGCGGTTCACAGCTTGAAGGATCTTCCGACCGAGCAACCACCGGGACTCCTCGTCGGCGCCGTTCTAGAGCGCGCGGATCCCTCCGATTGCCTCGCCTCGAAACACTCCGGGGGATGGCAGGGCCTTCCTCGCGGGGCGACGGTTGCCACATCGAGTCCCCGCAGGAAAAATCAACTCCTCGCCCTGCGGCCCGATCTCCAAATTGTTGAGATCCGGGGCAATGTTCCGACCCGGATTCGGAAGATCTTGGAGTCTCCGATTCTCGACGCGCTCATCGTTGCCAGTGCCGCGATCGAGCGCCTTGGCGCCATCATCCCCTCGGGTCTGGAGATCACAGTCATCAAGGAAATGCTGGCGGCTCCCGGACAAGGCGCGATCGCAATTGAATGCCGAACAGACGACGAAACGACACTGGCTATTCTGGCGGCGATCCACCATGAACCTACCGCCCGCTGTGTCGCCGCGGAGCGCGATCTCCTGCGGAGTCTCGGCGGTGGCTGTCACATGCCCCTCGGCGTCCGCGCAGAAATTCGCAATGGGGCCGTCGAGCTGGTCGCCGCGATCTTTGACGAGTCGGGCATTCGCTGGATCGTGCCCGATAAAACCCCGTAACCTTAAGCCAGAAAACGGTTTTTGGACAGAATTAACCGAATTAACAGAATTAAACATCTAGGTGTAGACCCGCTGTAACTCATTCCGTTAATTCTGTTAATTCCGTCAAAGCACCTTCAATCGCTGGATCCGGATTTAAGCCTTCTTCTTCCGCGACTTCGACAGGCGGGTGAAGAGAAAAACCATGCTCCCTCCGGCGACAAAAATCAGCGGGATTCCGATCATCGGACGGTAAGCGAGCCACGAAATCGCAATCGTCACCAAAGTCAGTGGGACCGCAACCGCGAAGGCCAACATTCCTGTCCCGGTGCCGACAATATTTCCGAAAAATGGCACCACGCTCGCAAGGACGGAAAAAATGTTCACCATCATTATCATGCCGAAAAGCATCATCAGGAATCCGACCAGCCGAAGAATCCAGGTGAGGAAAGTATTTCCCTCCTCCTCTTGCTGAAACATCGTGGCCGCACTGAGCGTGCCGGACTTCAGGACCTCAATCGTGCCATGCCTTGAGACGCTGAATGGCTCGAAGGTCTCCGCCACTTGACCTGCCAGAATGCTCACGGCCCCGCTCGGCACGACTTCGAACGTCACCCGCGTATCGCCGACCACCGGGTTGCCGGGATCGGAACCGATGTAGAGAGCGCCGCCAACGGTTGTCTGAATTTTCGTAGAATTCTTGCTCGCTGCCACCTCCGCCTCTTCGCTCGTTGCCGGACGGGGCACAAACCCATCGATCATCGCGATGAGGCTCGGCGGAAGCACGAATCCCCCAACATGAATGCCGGGCGCAGCGAACGTCGTGGTATCGACCGTCATCGCATCCGGATTAGAATGCCCATCTGGCTTTTGAAATGCCGTTGAGTCGATGAGCGAGGGGGACCATGCCTTGCTGTAAGAATAGGTCGTGGTCGTCTCCTCCCCTCCCCCAAGTTTCTGCTTGGTTTCGGACTTCTTCTCCTCCTGCCACTGATACATCTCCACCACCCGGCGGAGCTTGAGGGCCTCCGCGGAAATCCCGAAAACCGAATCCTTCACAGGACCATCCGCCTCGGCAGTACCGGTCACATGGACCAGCTTCCCATTGTTTTCAGCGAGCGGCTTCGCGGCCGCGACCGAGACGACTTGCGAGGCCCCGGCCTTCAGCGTCTTCGCCCGGTCCACCGCGCGTCCCTCATTCCATCCGAGAACAAGAAACGAACAGAGGAAGAGCACCACCCCGAAAAGGATCCCTGAAAAAGCTCCCCCGATCCGACTGAACCATGATTGGCTCGTCGTCGTTGTAAAAGAATCATTGGCCATAGGCGGCTTGGTTTCCCAAAAATCGTCCGCCAAGGCAAACCGATTCTGTGCCCACGGGAAGGCGAGCCATTACTTGAGAGCAACCCTTAGCGATATTTCTCGGGCAACGTCGCGCGAAGCTCTTCCTTCGGCGTGCGCTCACAGTATTCGCTGAAGATCTCGTTGTCTTTCTTGTTGGCTTCGAACCCGCGCAAAAGCGCATCCACCACCAGATCGACATCGGCTGCCAGGATTTTCCCTTTCAGCAATTCATTGAACCGACGGTTTTCCCCAAGGGTTCCGCCAACAAACAAATCGTAGGCATCAACCATTGTTCCATCGACCTTCGTCCGTGCTCCGCGGAATCCAATCTCCGCAATCTGGTGTTGACCGCAGGACGACGGACAACCGCTGAAATGGATCCGGATCTTGTCCTTGAACCATCCGCTGCGACCCTCGAGCTGATCGACGAGACTGATCATCCGGTTCTTTGTTTCGGCCACGGCAAGGTTGCAGAACTCGATGCCTGTGCAGGAGACGCACCCCTTGCGGAAATTTGACGGAGCGTAGTTGAGCCCGAACGCATCCATCTCGGCTTTCATCGCGGGCAGGTTTGCTTCAGGAACAAATGGCACGATGAGATTCTGCTTATTCGTCAGACGGATCGTGTCCTGACCCGGAGCACAATATTTTTTCGCCAGCTCTCCGACCTGCGCCAGCACACCGTCGCGGATCCGGCCCCCGGAAAAATTGATTCCGACCCAGAAGAACCCCGCCTGCTTCTGCGGGTGGATGCCCATGTGATCGGTTTCCTGATCCCGCGGGAATACGAACTCCGAGTGCTTCGCCAGCGAAAACCCAAGGCGCTCCTCGACCTCGACGAGCATCTTCTCGACGCCCCAGTCGGCCACAAGAAATTTGAACCGCGCACGGTTGCGCTTGGCCCGGTAACCCTCGTCACGGAATACCTCGCTGATCGCCTTCGTCACCGCCCAGACTTGATCCGCAGCAATCCAAACAGGCAACACCTGAGCCATGTGCGGCGCGCTCGAGAGTCCGCCACCGACCTTCACTCCATACCCCGCCACACCGGCGGAATTCTTCAATCCAAAGAACCCGAGACAATTGATGTCCGGCTGGTGGCAGTGAATATTGCAGCCGCTGATCGCGATTTTATATTTCCGCGGCAGATTCGAAAAATCACGGTTGTCCGTGAGCTTGCGACTGATCTCCATCAGCTGGGGCGTCGCATCGATGATCTCATCCGGGTTGAGACCGGATACCGGGCAGCCTACAACATTCCGCGTATCGTCCCCGCACGCGCCGCTCGTCGTGATTCCCACCTTGTTGAGCTGGTCAAAAATATCCGGGATATCCTCAATCCGGAGCCAGTGGAACTGAATCGTCTGCCGGGTCGTGATATCGCAGAATCCATGACCGTATTGATCCGCGAGCTTGGAAAGCACAATCGCCTGCTCGCCTGTGATCTGCCCGCCAGGGACCTTCGTCCGCATCATGAAATACCCGCCATCCTTCGGCTTCTGGCGGTAAACCCCATACCACTTCATCCGATCAAAATCCCCTTCCTCGATCGCCGCAAAGCCCAGCTTCGCATAGCGATAGATGTCGTGAATGACGTCGAGCCCGTCTTTATCGAGTTTCAGCTGCTCCTGAGGCGTGACCTCAATGAGGCCTTTCTTCACAGCCTCGAAATTGGGATGAATGTTGATCATGTCAGTAGGACTTTGCGCGGGGCGGAAGCTTCGCGCAACTCGGAAATAAAACAAGGCAAAATTTGCTCCCGAGCCGGCCCATACTTCGCATCCCATGTCTCACCGGTTGTCGTCAGGCCACCTCGCATGAGTCCCGCCTCAAACCTTTCAAAAAAACTAAAACTTTTTCTTGCATCCATGATACTGAGAGTCATTCTCATTAATGAAATGTTTAAGAATCAATCTCATTTAAAACGCAATCTGCTGGGCCTCGGAACCTCAGTGATCCTCCTCTTTCCCGGTTTTGCTCAAGCGCAATGGGCGCAGGAATGGTGGAACGGGAAGGGCGCGAGCGGGGAATGGCTGGGCCTGCGTCCGACTCTTGAAGACCGCGGACTCAAACTCAGCGGCGAGTGGAAGGGAACGTTCTACGGATTTGCGGGTGGCGGGCGACCGGGCGTGCGGTCGGGATTTTTTGACGAAGAGTTAAAATTTGGAGCGGAGGTGGATTTCGCGAAGCTAACGGGGATCGAAATCCTTGAGGGGTGGAAGGCCTTTTCGGAAGTTCGCTGGCGAGACGGATTGAATCCCAACCTTCGGGCCGGGGCGTTCGGGACGTTTCAGCCCTCGGATTACCAATCGGGGAAACAGTGGAGGCTGCTCAACTTCGGCACGACCTACACGACGCCTGAGCTTTTCGGCATCAAGAAATTCGCAAGCATCACAGGTGGCTGGCTGCAGCCGCAGCGATACTTCATCGATCAGCCGCTCTCGAAGCTCTACATCAACAACGCCGTGAAGAGTTCGAAGGGCCTCGGGGGGAACATTCCGTTCTCATCGAGCTTCTCGAGCTGGGGTGGGGTCGTGACATTGAAGCCGGTCGAATGGCACTATGCGCGGGCTGGATTTTTCATGGCCTATCCGCAGGCCACGTCGACGGCCAATCACGGCCTGGCGTTCGAGGGCTTCGGTCCGGACTCTTCGCAGAGTGGATTGTATTTTCTCGGGGAGACCGGATTCACTCCCGCGATCGGCGCCTCAAAGCTTCCGGGAAAATATGCTTTCGGTGCGTATTCCTACGGTCAGTGGAATACCGCATTCGGCGGCGGCAGCCGATCGGCAAATCGCTACGGATTTTACTGGCAGGCCGACCAGATGGTATTTCGCGAACCCACACCGGAACCGCCCCAGGCAGATGGGAAGACAACAGTCGAGGCCGACGGGAAAAAGTCCGTCATTCCCTCCGAGCCCGAGAAGCTCTCCGATCAAGGCCTCAGCCTTTTCAGCCTCGTCACATTTGCTCCCAAAGTGAACAATATCCTGCCCTTCTACTTCCACACCGGCGTGGTCTATCGCGGCCTCATTCCGACCCGCGACAACGACGTGACAATGTTCTCGTTCGCCTACGGAAGCTACAGTTACCAGAACATCGAAGCGATTCAAAATTCCGGCGTCACCAACCAGCCAAATTCCTCCGCCGTCATCGAGTTCGGCCACCGGGTCCAGATCAACAAGTGGTCGTATGTGCAACCCTACCTGCAATACATCATGCAGCCCAATGGCACATCGAGCATCGCCAATTCCACCGTGCTCGGCTTCCAAGCCGGCGTCACCTTCTGATCCCATGAAGCTCGTCACCGCCCTCTTGATCCTCTCTGTGTCTGCCGCATCGGCAGATTTCGTCATCGCGCTGAAGCCGGATAAAGATCCCGACAAAATGCTCAGCGAACGCCAAGCCCTTGCTGCCGCCCTCACAAAAAGTCTTGGCCAGAAAGTCGATGTCATCGTGCCGCTCTCTGCGGCTGTCATCATCGAGGGGATGGCCAACGGGTCGATCGATGCCGGATACCTGAGCGCGACCGACCTGGTTCACGCGAGCAAGGCCGGTGCCGCCAGCCTTCTCTTGGTGGGAGAAATTGCCGGACGCCGCGACTACGACAGCTACTGGCTGGCATTGAGCGACAAGCCATATACCCGTATCGAAGACCTCCGGGGCAAACCGGTTGCGTTTGCCAGCCGCACAAGCACCTCAGGATACCTCATCCCCCAACTCGACCTCTTCAAAAAAGGCCTGATCAAAAAAAATCCCGAGGAGTTTTTCGGTGAGGGAAACGTGTGGTTCGGAACCGGCTACGCCAGCGCCGTCGAGCGCGTGCTGGCCGGGGAAGCTGAAGCGGCGGCCGTCAGCGACTACGTATTTGACAAGGATAAACACCTCAGTCCAGAACAGCGGGCTCGCTTGAAGATCATTGCCCGCCAGGGCCCCGTTCCGACTCACGTCATCGCCGTCGCCTCGGGCCTCGATCCGGAAAAGCGCCAAGCCCTCAAGGCCGCTCTGCTCGATTTGGAAAAATCCGACCCGGAGCTTCGGAACCGCGTCTTCACCTCCCCTCTCGTCGAAGCTGACCAAGACGCCCACCTTGCACCCGTCGTCGAAGCATTGAACATTGTTTCCACACCATGACCGACAAGATGCTTCCCCATCTTCAAGCAGACGGTCTCTGCGTCGCGCGGGAGGGCCGCGAGCTTCTGCATGGACTGCGCATGGAGATTCCTCGGGGAAGTTTTGTCGCCATCGTCGGGCCGTCCGGAATTGGCAAGAGCAGCCTCTTGGCCTGTCTTGCCGGGCTGATTCCCCCAGCCTCTGGGGAGATCGCTTACCGGTGTCGGGGAAATTGCACCCACTCGCCGGAGGGGTTTCGATGCAAGCTTGGCGTGGTTTTTCAACACCTGCGACTGAACCCCAATTGCACGGTCGAAACCAATGTGCTGTGCGGACTGCTCGGCCAGCGACCATCATGGAAAACGCTCTGGGGATTTCGGGCGGGAGATCGCCAGAAATGTCGTGCGCTCCTTGAGCGATTTCGCCTTTCCGGGCTCGCTCAGGAAATGGTGGGCAGCCTCTCCGGCGGCGAGCGCCAGCGCGTTGCCATCTCGCGTGCCCTTATCGCCGCCCCCGAGGTCGTCCTCGCTGACGAGCCGGTCTCCCAACTCGACCCCCGCCTCGCGGCGGAGGTTCTGGACTCCCTCAAGAAAGACGCGCGCGATTCGGGCTCCACGACGATCTGTGCACTCCACGACCCCGGCCTGGTCGAACGTTTGGCCGATTTCACATTGACGATCACCGGGAACTCAGAATCTGGATGGACGTTCAAGAGCCAGTGTCGGGCTTAAGGCCAGTCCGCCGCCGGAGTCCGTGGGACGCTCCCCGCGTCACGCTCATCCTCCTCCTCGCCTCAGCCGTCATCTCCCTGCCGGCCCTGCGCGGGTCGGGTCGCTCGCTTGACTACCTCGCCAATCTCAAGCGCTTTGTGGACCGATTTTGGCCGCCGGACTTTTCCATTCTCCCGAGTATCGCCCCCGCCCTCTGGGAGACTTTTCAAATCGCCATCTTGGCGACTCTGGCCTCTGCCGCTCTCGCCGTTCCGATTGCCGCTGCCGCCTCTGCAAATATCTCCCCGCGTCCGCTCGTCCTTGCCACCCGTTTTTTCCTCAGTGCCGTGCGCTCGATTCCGAGCCTGATCTGGGCCCTGCTGGCCGTCGCGGTCTTTGGAGCGAACGCTCTGGCGGGCGTGGTCGCGCTGATCTTTTATTCGCTCGGGTATCTCGGAAAATTCTTCAGCGATTCCTTTGAGAGTGCCGACCCCGGAGTGGCTGAGGCCCTTCGAGTCTCCGGAGCCGACCGCCTCCAGGCCTTTCAATTCGGAATCTGGCCACACGCCCGCCCGCTCGTCTGGAGCCATGCGCTCTGGATGCTCGAATACAACCTGCGTTCGGCGGCCATTATCGGCTATGTCGGCGCGGGCGGAATCGGGGTCTGGTTGCACACGTATCAGGAATTCTACCAATGGGATAAATTTGCCACCGTCCTCCTTATCATCCTGATTGCCGTTCTCCTTCTCGACGCAGCAGGGAGCCGGGTCCGCCGGCATCTTGCGCCGGTCAATGAACTCCCGGCGAACGGAGATTAGTCGGTGCCACGCGATGTCGCGTAGCCGGAGACAAATGACGCGCGAAAATCGGAAAACGTTCCCGCCAAAATATGTCGGCGCGCCTCGGACGCGAGGCGGATGTAAAAATGCAGATTGTGCATCGTCACCAGCCGGAGTCCCAAAATTTCCTCCGCCTTGACGAGATGGCGGAGGTAGGCGCGTGAGAATTCCGTACACGCCGGACACGCGCACCCTTCCTCGATCGGTCGCGGATCTTCAGCAAACGGGGCGTTCTTAAGATTGATGGTTCCACCTTTCGTGAACGCCGTTCCATTGCGAGCCAAACGCGTCGGCAAAACGCAGTCGAACATATCCACCCCGCGAGCAATCAACTCCAGGATCTGCGGGGGAGTCCCCAGACCCATCGCATATCGCGCGTGATCCGCCGGCAGGAACGGCACGGCATTCTCCACAGCGCGCATCATCTCTGGCTCCGGCTCGCCGACGCTCACCCCGCCAATCGCGTAGCCATCGAAACCGATGTCGACCAACGCCCTCGCGCTCCGTTCCCTCAAATCCGGATACCCCGATCCCTGCGTGATTCCGAAAACAAGCGGACGCCCGGCTTCCGGCGTCGCCGCCCACCATTCCTTGCAGCGGCGAGCCCAACGCAGCGTGAGATCCAGACTCTTTGCCGCATCGTCATGCGAGCACGGATGGGGCGGGCACTCATCGAAGGCCATCACGATGTCCGAACCGAGATCCCGCTGGATCTCCATCGACGTCTCGGGCCCGATGAATGTCGGCGTCCCGTCCAAATGGTTCTGAAAAAAGACCCCCTCCTCCGTAATGCGCCGAAGCTTGGCGAGCGAGAAGACCTGAAAGCCTCCACTGTCCGTCAAGATCGGGCGGTCCCAAGACATAAACTCATGGAGCCCGCCCAGCCGCTGGATCAACTTCTCACCGGGTCGCACATGGAGGTGATAGGTATTTCCCAAGATCACCTGAGCCTCCGCATTCCGCAGCTCCGCAGGAGTCATCGCTTTCACCGTGGCCTGGGTGCCCACGGGCATGAATACAGGCGTCAGGATCTTTCCCCGTCGCGTTTGCAGGGTTCCCGCCCGTCCGCCCCCGTCGCAAGCCTCCAGAGAAAACGCACGGCTCATTGGCCCGAGCCCCCCGTCACAAATGTCCAGACGTCCTGCCACTGTGCATCCGTCAGATCCCACAGCGGTTCGTTATGATCCGCATCCGGAACAGTCCACAGCTGTTTCGGCGCTTTGAGACTCTCAAACAATCGCATCGCGCCCGCCGGCGGTGTCGTCGCATCTTTTCCGCCGACAATCACTGCGACGGGCTGCGTGAAATCCCGCAGCGCTTGGACGGAATCAAACCGATCGGCGACCAGCAGGGTGACTGGCAACCATGGATAGTGGTGCCTTGCCACAGCGACGATGGAATCAAACGGCGTCAGCAAAATCAGCCCACGCAGCCGGGCACCCGCCCGCGCCGCGACTTGTGCAGCCACTCCCGAGCCGAGGGATTCTCCCAAAATGACCGGCGGGTCCGGCAGAGCATCCAGTGCACTGAGCGCGGCCTCGGTCAGACTCTGCTCGGTCGGAGTTCCCGCCCGCGAGCCAAAGCCGGGGTAGTCGAGGACAAAGACATCCACGCCAATTCCCGCCGCCCGCAACCGCTGGACCATTCCCGCACGCCCCAAGGCATTCCCGGCGTTGCCCTGCAAAATCAACAAGGGCGGCCCCCCGGCATCACCGGGAATCCGCCATCCAATCGCCTGCCCACCTTTGTCGAGCCAGCGCAAAAACCCGAGCCGCTTCGCGTCGTCGACCATCTGGACTTCGCCCGCCTGACCGGGAAAATACAGCATCTGGCGCTGGCGAAAAAATACGAACAGGCAAAGCAACAAATACCCGCCGATCAGAATCCAGACCAGCGCACGGACGCTCATCAAATTTCCCAGACCGTCTTTCCCCCGACCACCGTCCGCACGGCGCGACCTTTCCACGTGTGACCATCGAAGGGCGTATTGCGTGAGAGCGAGTGGGTGGCGGATTTGTCAAACGTCCACTCCAGTCCCGGATCGATCAACGTCACATCCGCCGGCGCCCCCGCGCTCAGGGTCCCGCGATCCAGCCGGAGCAACCGCGCAGGCTCGCTCGTGTAGAGCGCAATCAATCGTTCGAGCGGAATCGCTTTTCTTTTGTGGACCAAAATATCGCAGAAAATCGCGAACTCGGTCTCCAGTCCGGTGATCCCAAACGGTGCCTGATCAAACTCGACTTCCTTTTCATACGACGCATGCGGAGCGTGGTCGCTGCACAGAATGTTCAATGTCCCGTCCGCGATCCCGGCGATGATCGCCTCGACATCTTCCTCGCTTCGCAAGGGCGGGTTCATTTTGAAATTTGTGTCGAAAGTGGCCAACGAGGAATCCGTCAGGGCAATGTGGTGCGGGCAGACCTCACCGGAAATCGGAATCCCCCGCGCTCGCGCGGCGCGGATGAGGTCCACGCTCCCCCCCGAGCTGATGTGCTGACAATGAACCGGGGCCTGGCAGAGATCCGCGATCATGATGTTGCGGGAAACGATCATTTCCTCGCCAATCCGAGGCCATCCCGGCAGCCCCAGCCGCAAGCTCCACTCGCCCTCATGCATCACCCCATCGCCCACCAGCGAAACATCTTGGCAGTGATCCATCACCGGCAGCCCGAACATTCTGGCGTATTCCACAGCCCGCCGCATGACCTCATGGTTCTGGATACAATGCCCGTCGTCTGTGATGGCCACAATCCCGGCGGCGACCATCGATCCGTAGGGCGCGAGCTCCTCGCCTTTGAGCCCCCGCGTGATCGCTCCCGTGCAGAAGACATTCACGTGCCCCTCCCGCTCGGCGCGGTCCCGAATCCACGTGATCGTTGCCGCGTTATCGGCAGTCGGACTCGTATTCGGCATTGCCACCACCGAGGTGAATCCCCCTGCCGCCGCTGCCCGCGTCGCTGTGGAGATCGTCTCCTTGTGCGACTGGCCCGGTTCCCGAAGGTGGACATGGATGTCGATGAGCCCGGGCGCCACGACGAGCCCGCGGGCATCGATCGTCTCGCATTCGCCACCGGGATCGCTGGCGAGGATTTTGCCGCCTGCAATAAAGAGGTCCCCCAGCCCATCGCGCCCGTTGGCGGGATCGATGATTCGTCCATTGAGGATGCGCAGATTTTTCATGTCGAGAGACCCGTTCCCCGGGCGCAAAGGTAGAGGACGGCCATCCGGACGGCGATCCCGTTGGAGACTTGCTCAAGGATAACGCTCTGGGCGCCGTCGGCCACATCGCTGTCGATTTCAACTCCTCGATTGATCGGTCCCGGATGCATGATCAAACAACCTGGCTTGAGCCTCGCCGCGCGGGCTTTTGTGAGTCCGAAAAGCGAAACATATTCTCCGAGTCCCGGAAAATATTCTTTCCGCTGCCGTTCGTGCTGAATGCGCAGAAGATTGATAACGTCGGCCTCTTCGACGACATCGTCGAGGCGGTGGACGACGCGAGCGCCGAGCTTCTCGAAGCCCTTCGGCACCAAAGTCGTCGGACCGACAAGAGTAACGTGGGCCCCAAGCTTGACGAGGCCGTGGATGTTCGACCGTGCCACCCGGCTGAAGAGAATGTCGCCGACAATCACGACCTTCAGGCCCGCGATCCGCCCGTGCTTTTCCCGCATCGTAAAAATATCCAGCAGGCCTTGAGTCGGATGCTCATGCGCGCCATCTCCGGCATTGATCACCGAAGATTTCAGGCGTGTCCCGAGGAAGTGGGAGGCACCTGCCGAGCTATGTCGCAGCACGATGATGTCCGCATGCAGCGCTTCCAAGTTCCTCGCGGTGTCCTTGAGCGTTTCGCCTTTCTGCAGGCTCGAGGCCGTGGCGGAGATATTCACCACATCGGCACTCAGGCGCATCGCTGCAATTTCAAAAGACGTCCGTGTGCGCGTGCTGGGCTCGACAAAAAAATTGACCAGCGTCTTCCCACGCAAGGCCGGCACTTTTTTCAAGCTCCGCTCGCCGACGCCTTTGAACGCCGTTGCCGTGTCCAAAAGAAACTGAATTTCCTCGGCGGTGAGCTCGTCGAGTCCGGTCAGATCTTTGCGGGTCCAAGGCTTCATGGTCGTCAGGGTTTCACCACCCGGACCGAGTCGGGCACGTTGTCGAGGTTTTGAAAGCGCACACGGATTTTTTCCTCGCGAGAGGTTGGGAGATTTTTCCCTACGTAGTCGGCCCGGATCGGGAGCTCACGATGGCCACGGTCAACGAGAGCCGCGAGTTGAATCGACTCCGGGCGCCCGAATGAGGCAATCGCATCCAAGGCAGCCCGACACGAACGCCCTGTAAACAAAACATCGTCGACCAAAATCAACGGCCTCCCGTCAAGGTCAACAGGCAGATCAGAAGGGACGAGAACAGTCATTCGGGACCGGGTCGAGAGGTCATCGCGATGCATCGAAATATCCACAACTCCGACGAACGGCATCCGCCCGTCGATCTCACTAATGAACGCCGCCAGACGGCGGGCGACCTCAATCCCTCGCGTCGGGATTCCGGCTAAAACCAAACGGTCTATGCTTGGCTGGCGCTCGATGATCTCGTGCGACATCCGGCGGATCGCCTTCTCGATCGCCTCCGAGTCGAGGGCGATCTGTGACTTCTCTGCGCTTTCTTGGTTTTCTCGCATTCAGGCCTTTCCACCCTCGCAGGAGCAGATTAAAGGCGGCAAGCCATCAGCCCGCCGGTTGCCTTTCTGATTTTCCAGACGGTCGTGTCCGATCCGTCCTCCATGTCGAACGATATTTGACGATCCAATCCAGCAATGCCCGCTCGAAGCCAATGTCCTGGCCGGCCTTCTCGCTTTCAATCCACTTATGACGCAGGATCTCCTCGCGCTCTGCTAGAAATTCCTTGTAAAGGACCGAATTCTTCACGAGGTCGGATGCCTCGCTTTTCTGGGAGCTCATTTGCATAGTTCTTAGATACTCTACGTCGGCTCGTGTCAAACGGATTCTCTCTCCGTCCCGGCCTCTGCAGCCTCACCCAGAGTCAATCCGCGCCAGCCTTTTCCGGCCTCGCCGGAATGGCTTACGTCGGGCGGCGGCCGGAGAGGGCGCGCTGGACAGTCATTTGGTCCGCGTGTTCCAACCCGCCGCCAGCCGGGAGCCCGTGGGCAATGCGCGTCATCGGAACGCCGAGGGGCGCGATCATGCTGACGAGGAAGTTGGTTGTGGCCTCCCCTTCGACATCGGCACTGAGCGCGAGGATGATCTCAGTGGGGTTCTCGATCGGAATCCGAGCCATCAGCTCCGGCACCCGCAAATTCTCCGGGCCGACATGGTCCAGCGGCGCCAGCCGACCGCCTAACGAATGGTAGAGCCCGTGAAAAGCCCCCGTCCGCTCGATCGGAAGAATATCGGTCGCGTGTTCGACAACACAGATTTGCAAGCCCTGTCGATCCGCATGTTGACAGATCTCGCAAAGGTCGTCGGTCGCAAAGAACCCGCACTTGCTGCACGGATGGACCGTGGCGGAAGCGACCGTCAAAGCCTCCGCGAGCTTCCCGGGGCGCGCGTCTTTGTTGCCGAGAAGCCAGAGGGCGACCCGCTCGGCACTGCGAGGACCGATTCCAGGAAGCCTCCGCAGTTCGCGGGTCAAGTCGAGAAAAGCTGGCGGGTAATCAAGGCCCATCGAAATCAAGCCGCTCCGGCAATTCGTCCGTCCACAATCCGCAGCCGGCGATCGCCGCGCTGCGCGAGTCGTTCATCGTGGGTCACGACAACCAGCGTGCGCCGGTCGGTGCGGCTCACCCCCAACAGGACTTCCATGATGGCCTCCCCGGTGCGCGAATCAAGGTTTCCGGTCGGCTCGTCAGCAAACAAGATCGACGGGTCGTTCACCAGCGCACGGGCGATCGCCACGCGCTGCTGCTCACCGCCACTGAGCTCCGATGGGAGGTGGTGCATCCGCTCGGCGAGGCCGACACGAGCAAGCAGTTCCTCCGCCCGAGTGCCGGTCACTTGGCCGCCAATCATGGCCGGGATCCTCACGTTCTCCAGAGCGGTCAGTTCCGGGAGGAGGAAATACGATTGGAAGACAAAGCCCATCCGGCGATTCCTCAGCCGGGCCAGACGGTCCGTGCCAAGGGCATAAAGCGACTGCCCCTCGAAGCTCACGGTTCCAGATTCGGGCGTCTCAAGTCCGGCTAACGTGTAGAGGAGCGTCGTCTTCCCGGCACCACTCGCCCCGCAGAGAAAAACGGACTCGCCGGTTTCGACCGCGAGATCGACACCACGGAGGACGGCGATTTTCTCCCTGCCGATTTGAAACGATCGGCCCAGGGCTGTCGCGACGAGCTGCGATGAATTTGATTCCGGCATCGTCAGCACCGGGTCAACGCGCGTCGATCGGGACGAACGACTTCCCGACCTCCGGGCCCGTATATTCACTGAGAGGACGGTAGAGCCGGTTGTCGGCCAGTTGCTCCAGAACGTGCGCCGTCCAACCGCTCGTGCGGGCAATGGCAAAGATCGGCGTGAACATGTCGGTCGGGATGCCGAGCGAGTAATAGACGGTCGCCGAGTAGAAATCGACGTTGGCATTCAGTGCCTTTTTCTCCTTCATGATCTCCGCGATCCGCTCGCTCATGCGAATCCACTTTGGCTCGCCGAGCTTTTCGCAAAGGTGGACGGCCATTTTCCTCAAGTGCGGTGCGCGAGGATCGAGAACCTTGTAAACACGGTGACCGATTCCCATGATCTTCTTTTTTTGCGCCAGTTGCTCCTCGACCCATGCATCGACCGCCTCCTCGGTGCCGATTTCTTGCAGCATGTGGATGACCCCTTCATTTGCGCCGCCGTGGAGCGGACCCTTGAGCGTCCCGATGGCCGAGGTAATGGCGGAATAAATATCGCTCAGCGTGGCAATTGTGACTCGCGCGGAAAATGTCGACGCGTTCATCCCATGATCGGCATGGAGAACGTAGGCCACATCGAGTGTCTGTGCGGCTTCTGGGCTCGGTGTCTCGCCATTCAGAAGGTAGAGAAAATGTGCAGCCTCTCCCAGATCTTGGCGCACGGGAGGCAGGTCCAACCCGAGGCGAATCCGATGGAAATACGCGGCGATGACTCCGACCTTTGCCGTAATGCCGATGGCCCGCCTGTGGTCCGCATCATCTCGCGCATGTTCCTCGTTCAGGGCATTGTCGTAGAGCCCGAGCATCGAGACGGCCGTTCGGAGCACGTCCATGGGGTTGGCGTTTTTCGGAGCGGACCGGAGGAAGTTTAAAACGCCTTGAGGCAATTCACGTTCCGCCCGCAGTCGGCACGTGAGCTCGTCCAATTGGGCGCGATTCGGCAACGTGCCGTGCCAGAGAAGATAAACAACCTCCTCGTAAGTCGCCTGCCCGGCGAGTTCGTTGATATCGTATCCAGCATAGATCAATACCCCCTCTTGGCCGAGCACTTCGCTCAACCGCGTGGAGTTAGCTACGATTCCTTCAAGTCCTTTGGCGATAATGGGCATGGCAAATGGTTTGGAAGACACACAATGCCCGATCTCCGGCCGTGTGCAAAAGATTTCCGTCCAGTAAAAACCGCCCCCTTTTCTCGCGGCGACCTCAGGCACCAAGGCATTTCAAGGTTGCCTTTTCCGCTTTTCGAGCGCAGGATTCGGGACCTTCCAGCCGCTAACACACCCATCATGACAGCTCTTGACCAACTGAAACAATTTACGACCGTCGTTGCAGATACCGGCGATTTCGAGTCGATCCGCCAATTCTCACCGCAGGACGCCACGACAAATCCGACCTTGATCTTTAAGGCTGTCCAACAAGCGGAATACAAGCCCCTCCTCGAGAAGGCGATTGCCGACAACCGCGGAAGTTCACTCTCCGGCCCCGCCCTGCACCGCAAGATCATCGACGATCTCCTCATCGCCTTCGGTCGCAAAATTTTGGAGATCGTTCCCGGCCGGGTCTCAACGGAGGTGGATGCGCGCCTCTCGTTCGATGTCGATGCAACGATTGAAAAAGCCCGGTATCTCATCGGTCTCTACGAAGCCCTTGGCACGCCCCGCGAGCGGATCCTCATCAAGATCGCATCGACCTGGGAGGGTGCCCAAGCTGCTGCGGTCTGCCAAAAAGAGGGCATCAACTGCAATCTCACGCTCCTCTTCTCACTTCCTCAAGCTATTGCTTGCGCCGAATCCGGCGTCCGCCTCATCTCGCCGTTCGTCGGACGAATCTACGATTATTATAAGGCAACGATGGGCAAGGAATATCATGGAGCCGAAGATCCCGGAGTGCAGTCTGTCCGCGCCATTTTCACTTACTACAAGAAGTTCGGCTACCAGACCCAAGTCATGGGCGCCAGTTTCCGAAACGTGAGCCAGATCACCGAGCTCGCCGGATCCGATCTCCTCACGATCAGCCCCGACCTCCTCGAAAAACTCCAGGGATCCACGGAGAAGGTCGAACGGAAGCTCGATGCGGCTGAAGCGAAAGCATCGCCCGTTGAAAAAATTGCCCTCAACGAAAAGAAATTTCGTTGGCTCCTCAACGAAGACGCCATGGCGACCGAAAAACTCGCTGAAGGCATCCGGAAGTTTGCAGCAGACATTGTCACCCTCGAAGGAATCATCGCGAAGAGCGTCTAAACCTAACTATGAAAAATTCTCTCCTCCTTGCCGCCGCTCTCGGGTTGGCCCTCTCGTCGTCCGCCCTCGCCGCCAGCCCGGCCCCCGATCGCATCGGCTCGTTGCCAATCCTTCTTGGCCTCGACGCTGTCCGATCCGAACTAAATCTTTCTCCCGCACAAGCGAGCCGAATCGACGCCATCCGCACCGGATTCCGGAATAACGCACGCAAAATCGTCGCCGCAGCCGGCACGACGAAAGAGTCGCACCTCGCGGCGGATTCGAAACTCGAATCCCTCCGCGTAAAATCCAACTCCGAAGCCCTGGCCGTTCTCAGCTCCAAGCAGAAATCCCGTCTCACCGAGATCGAACACCAAATCCTCGGAGGTTCCACCCTGGCCTCGCCTGCCGTGCAAAAGCAACTCGGACTCTCCCCAGCGCAGGTCGCTGCCATCGAAAAGATCCGCCTCGCGAATCTCGCTTACTCGAAAAAAGTCGCTTCCGATTTTGACGATGGAATCATTTCTCATCACGAACGCATCGAGTTGCTCCGCGACCGTCGCCTGGCTGATGCCGAGAAAATGCTGGCCATCCTCGAGCCCGACCAGCGGCGTGCTAAAACCGCCCTCGCCGGCCGCCCGTTCAAAGCCAGCTAGCATTTTTCCAACATGCCCCGTTCGAAATTCCCATCGACTGCCGGTCAACCGGGCGACGCCCGTCCGGAATTTCCGAACCATCATTGATTTCTATGCCTGAAACCCGGAGTTCGCGCGCGCTGTAATGCTCGATCTTTCCAGACCACCTTCGCCTTTGAGAGACGCAATTTACGTTGGGGTTTCGGTTCTCCTTTGCTTCATTGCATCGGCTTACTTTATCTACAGCCAAGCCAGTGCTCGGAACAACGTGCACAACCGCCAGCGGCTGGAATCACTGGCGTGGCGGACCGCAAGCGCGCTGGACGCCTCCCGCCACGACGAGCTGGCCGGCGCGGCTTTTGGCGAGTTCGATGCCGCCAAATACAACGACGTCCAGCGCCCTCTTCGAGAGGTCAAGGGCGCGGAGCCCATTATCTCGCGCACGTTCACCGTGGCCTTTGATGGCGATCAGCCGAAGATGGTCCTCGACAGCGAGGGCTTCCCACCACGCTCATGGGAACGTCTCCCCATCCAGCCAGGAAAAAGCGGCGACTTCAGCAAAGAGACGATCTATTTTTGTGCGCTTTCCGTTCAAAAGACGGGAAAGGGATGGGTTGGCGAGATTGCCTATCCGGGTTCAACCGAATCGCTAGTGGTCGCCATGGTCCCGATCGTTTCGGGCCCAGACCGCACCCGGGGCGTTCTCGTCGTCGAGTCGACCAGTGACAAACTCCAGCCAACACTGGCGTCGCTCCGCTCGGCAGCGTTCTCATCCGTTCTGATCGGTGCTGTCGTCTCCCTCACCGTCGGTCTCGCCGTTTACTCCTACCGCCGCAAAAACGTTTCGGATGCGGAAAAATTGGAAGTCATCGAACGCGCTGAACGCGCGCTCATCCAAGCGATCGGCGAGGCCATCTACCATCTCGATCCGACCACTGGAAAAATTGAGTGGCAGGGCAACCTGGCCGGCGTCGGATGGTCGGATATCGATGACCTCCCGTCCTCGAGAAATTCCTGGATGCAACACATCCACCCCGATGACCTCGCACGCTGCCAGTCAACGTGGGCGGGCGAGAGCGGGTCGAAGTGGAATCTCGAATACCGGATCATCGGAAACGACTCGCGCGTCCATTGGCTCCTCGATCGCGGCCAGCAGATCGACATCGGCAAGAATCGCCGGATGTCGGTCGGAACGATCCTCAACATGACTTCCCTGCGCGAGGCCGAGAAGCGTCTTCGCGACGTCGTCGATGCGGCGGGAGAATACATTTGGGAAGTCGATCCCGGCGGGCACTATACGTTCCTGTCGGCGCGCGTCACCGACGTCCTTGGCTATCAGGTCGAGAAACTCTTGGGTCGCCATCCGCTGTCACTCGTCCCCCCAGATGAAGTCGACCAAGTCCGCGCCCAGTCGGAGCTTTTTGTCTCCAAGCGCTCGGTCTTCCGGGATTTCGAGCACCGGATGGTTCGGGCGGATGGCGAGATCATCTGGCTCAGCGTCAACGGAATGCCGGTCCTCGATCCTGGCGGAACGCTCATCGGATACCGTGGAGCCAGCCTCGACGTCACCTCACGGAAAAATGCGGAGCAGGAGTTGATTCGAGAAAAAGAGGCCGCGCAGGCCGCGGACCGTGCCAAAAGCGAATTCTTGGCCGTGATGAGCCACGAAATCCGGACGCCACTCAACAGTGTTCTCGGTTTTGCCGATCTCCTCACCGAGTCAAAGCTCAATGTCTCCCAGCGTGAGCAGATTGAAATGATTCGTCGCAGCGGCGATGCCTTGCTGGTCCTGCTCAACGATATTCTCGATTTTTCGCGAATCGAGTCGGGCAAAATGCCGATCCAACCCTCCTCGGTTGAGGTGCGCTCGTGCGTGCGTGACGTTGCGGATCTCTACCGCGCCACGTCCATCTCGAAGGGCGTGGACTTCGAGTCCTCCGTCGATGACGACGTGCCGCATAGCCTTTGCACGGATCCCGGGCGCCTCCGCCAAATCCTGCTCAATCTGATCGGAAATGCCGTGAAGTTTACCCCTGCGGGCCAGATTACTGTCAGAGCCTCGCGCGGAGGGCTCGATCCGGGGGACGGCCGCTTCCCGCTCCGCATCGAGGTGTCCGACACGGGTATCGGGATTCCTCCAGACAAGCAGACGCGCTTGTTCAAACCGTTTTCTCAGGCTGATTCGTCAACGACCCGACGCTTTGGAGGAACCGGTCTCGGTCTCGCGATTTGCAAACGCCTGGCCAACCTCCTCGGTGGAAATGTTCACCTCCTCGATTCCTCGCCCTCAGGCAGCAAGTTCGTTCTCGATCTGCCACTGGTGGTCGTTCCGACCGAGGAAATTGCCTCGAGCGCCCCGACCAGCAAGCGCCCGACCCCCGCCCAGCCGCGGAGCGGTCCGCACCGGGTTTTGGTCGTTGAGGACAATGGGGTCAACCGAATGCTCGCCCAGCGAATGCTTCTTTCCCTTGGCTTCGAAAGCGATGCGGCGGAGGATGGCCTCAAGGGCTGCGAGGCACATGAGGAGAATCCCTACGACATTATTTTTATGGACTTGCAGATGCCGGTCCTCGACGGGGTGGGTGCGGTGCAGCGGATCCGGGATGCGGAACTCAAGGCCTCCCAACCCCGGCATGCTCACATCATCGCGCTTACAGCCGATGCCATGTCGGGCGATCGCCAGCGTTGCCTTGATGCCGGGATGGACGACTACCTGAGCAAGCCCATCCGCCGCGCCGATCTGGCGTCCGCCATGGACCGCGCCGTTCAGTCGCTGGCCTGAGGAGCAATCACTTCGGGTCCGATCCCGACGTCCTCCGCAGAAAGAGTGCCTTCGCAACCAGCAGAGCGATGATCACGCCTGCGAAGAAGGCGCCGATGAGAAGCAGTAGCCGATGGAAGGCGGCATCCAACACTCGCGTCGAATGCACTTCGAGCTGCCGTGAAATCTCAGCGGCAGGGAGACTGCCTGCAGAAGTTTTTTCTGCGAAGGCGTTGAGTCCCTGAATGCTCGAATCCAAGTGCGCGAGTGCACGGGTCGTCTGGTCGAGGAGCTTTGTGGGATCGACCGGAGGCGCGGTGGAGTCGGGTGCGATGTCGGTAAACTGCCGGAGAGACACCAAGGTCTTATCCAAGCTGACGACCAAGGTATTGGCATTTGCGAGCGTCACCTCGATCTTTGGCAGGAGTGTGTCGAGCGTGCCTTGGTTGCGATCAATCCCCTGTTGGAGGATGGCCGGTAACTCACGCACGGCTTCGGCAAATTCCTCCGGCCGGACGGTGGCAATCGGAAAGGCCTCGCCAATCTGCGCAAGGGTCAGCTCCGTCTGTTGGGATAAGATCTGCGGCGTGCGTTCGAGGTAAAACATGACACGTTCGCCGTAGAGCAAAGACGTGTCGACCCGACCCATGAACCGCCGCAGGCTGGCGAGAATTCCCTGCGCGGCGAGCCCGTCATCGAAGGCACTGAGGCGAACTCCGTCGAGGTTGCGAAGGCGGACATCGGCGACATCGAGTCGGTTCGGGTGATTTTTTTCCCACTGCCGAATGAGATCTCGCAGATCCCCCATTTGCTTGAGCGAAAGGACGCGACTGGCGAGCTCCCATGCCTGCCGATCCTGGTTCTCGTAAACGTCAGCCAGGCTGGCGGCCTGCTCTCCAAAGACTTTCGGCACCCAGTAATGCTCGACCGCCCATTTCCCAGCCGAAATGAACACGACCATATCGAGGAGATTCGAACGCGGATCTCGTGAGGCCGCAATCGTCATCGCGGCGGAGGAGTAGCGAACCTTCCAAGCCCGTGCCGCAGCGCGCTTCGTCGCGTCGGGCTCGACCGCGATGTAGCCATCGATTGCCTCGCTCATTGCCGAGATGAACCGGTCGGAGAAATCCATCACCTGCAACTGGAGCGCGCTGGAGGAGAATCTCTCGATCTCGGGCTCCGGAACCTCGGCGGCCGCAGGCTTCTCCCGCGGGCCCTCCTTCGCCGCGCACGCGGACATCGAGAGCACCAAGGCGGCTAGCGCCACGGTGCCGATTCTCTTTCTCAGGCAAGCGGCCGCCGCTAACCAGGTGCGGTAGGCACTGGGGAGTGCGGACTTCCACGGATTCGACATCCGGTATTACTGGCTGTTCTCGGGACGCGATGACAAGATGTATTCGTTGAGCATCAATGTTACGAAAATGTCACACTTAGCAGATGGCATGAAATTCGCTCGCATGGGCATTCCGCTGTGAAGACTATTCCCATGAACAGAAAATCCCTTGCCATCGTCGCGCTTTTCCTCGCGGCCGCCGTCTTTCCCGGATGCTCCCGCGACGAGGAACCGAAAGCCGATGTGATCCTTCTCCATAGCGGGAGGATGCGTGGAAACGTTTATCCGCTCGCGCTTCAGAACATCTCCCCTCTCCAGCATTACCAGTATCTCGCTGGCTACATCCACTCCGTGCGCCAAGAGGCTCAGAAATCCGGTGCCCGCGTTTTTGTGATGGATCTCGGCGACAGCCTCGGCGGGTCGTTTGCCTCACACGTGACGGACTCGATGAACATGGTCACATTTTTCAACGATGCCGGATACGACGCCGTTATGTTGAGCAACCTCGACGCCGACGTTCCATCCGCTTCGATTGAAAAGATCCGGGCGAAGGTTCTTAACCCATTTATCGGACCCGATGGGAATCCGACCCTTCCCGGCACAGCCGCTGGGGTGCGTTTCGATGCAGGCGGCCTGCCCATCGATGTGCTCGCGAACTTTTATGGTGATACCGACCCGGCCTTGAATCCTGCCCGCTTCCCCGCAAAATTCGGCAGCGTGAGCGAAGGGGTCCGTCCAGTCCGTGATTACGCGCCGGTGATCGAGGCGCTCGGGAGCCGGCCTCCGAATGCATTGACGCTCCTCGCTTGGATGAAATTCGAGGCGACCGATAATCCGCCTCAAAGTTTTCTTGAGAGCCTGCGCAGGGATCGCGTCGATGCGATTTTGGCGCATCGCACCTACGGAGCGAATCAGCGGGAGGCTTGGCAGGCGAGTGGGTTTGTGGATTGGAACCCGCCGGTCTCGGCGAACATTCTTCGTAACAACGGCGGCTTCGTGCTCGCCCGTCTCGATCTTGCGAGAGAGGGTGCCGCTTGGAAGGTGCTCCGGCACGAACTCGTCCCGATGACGGCAAACAACGCGGCAGCGGACGCGGCGGTGGTTGCTGGGATCGAAAAGTTTGCCCCCTCGATGACGGAGGCGGATAAATCCCTCGCCCAGCTGTCAACTCCGCTTGATGAGAAGCAGATTCTTGTCATCTACATGACCGCTCTGGCCGGAATTCCCGGAACACAGGCTGTTGCTTATTCACCCGAGTCCATCCGGTCCGACTGGCCGGTCGGCAGCCTGCGGGCGAGCAGGGTCTTCAATAGCCTTCCGTGGACATCCGGCCTTGTCCAAATGTCGCTTACTCAGGCCGAGATCCGCCAGCTTCCGACCGTGGCCGGCATCCATGTTTTTATGAAGCCCGGCCTCAGCGACGGGCCGGTCGTTGTGACGACCTCGCAATTCTTTGCCTCGTTGATCTGCGGGAAGCTCGGGCTCCCGGCGAATACCGTGACACCGCTTCCACAGACGTCCGAGTTCGACTTCTTTGCGGCTTACCTGAAAGCCAACGAGGCACCGCTGTCCAGTGAACCTCCGGATGGATGGGAGGTCTTGAAGCCGTGAAGACAAGCGACGTCTTTCCATCGCTTGGAATCGTGAAATGGGTGGCCGGTTCCGTCGTTCTCGTTGCCCTCATCCTGATCGTCTTCGGGAACCTTTCGAGCCATCAGCGGAAAGCCCAGAGAATCGCAGAGACCCGCGGGCTCCAGCAGTGGGGCATTGCCTTGAACCTCTACCTCATCGAAAACGAAAACCAACTGCCAGAGGTCGGCACCGCACCCGTCGAGAGCGGACAGAAACGCGCGTGGTTCAACGCCCTTCCCCCCTTCATTTCCGAGCAGCCGCTCGGCGATCTACCGGTTGGAGAGCGGCCGCGTCCGGGGGTGCCATCGATCTGGATCCGCCCGGGAACGAAGCCCGTCAAGATTTGGGATTCCGAGGCGTTTTATTTTAACTATGGCATGAACACGTTCCTCCAACCGACCGAGGGAGCCCGGAGCTTCCGGATCTACGAGATCGGCTTTCCGGGCAATGTCATCTTCTTGGCCCCGACCGCCGGATTCGTTCCGGGGTCCAGTCCTGAGCTGCTTGCTGTTCCCAAAGGACGCCAGGCCGAGGTGCCAATTCTCTTTTGCGACGGGCATGTCCAGGCCGTTCCGGCAGCGGCATTGCTCGATCCCTCGGCCTTGGCCGCACCGACGGGCGGGTCGGGTGTGTCGTGGTTTCAACGATGAGAGCGATCAACCTCACCGGATCGACGGGAAGGCCCTCGAAAGGAATTGATCTTCACAATACCACCGCTAACCTGCGATTCGTTTTAAACAAAAATATGGGCATCATCCGCAGTTTTGGTCTCTTTCTTTCCTTCGCCACCTGCATTAGTGCGGTCTCAGCCGCCGAGAGTTATGTCATTGTGGACAACCAGACAGGATTTCTTCTGGCGTCGAAAAACCGGGACGAAAAACTTCCTATTGCGAGTCTCACAAAAGTTGCCACGGCACTTGTCGCACTCGATTGGGCTCGGCTAAAAAACGCAGATCTTTCGGTTCTGGCAACCGTGCCCGCCTCTGCTGTCGTCGAGGGCACAGCGAATCCCGTTGGCCTCCAGCCAGGCGATCAAATGAGCCTAAGGGATCTGATTTATGCGTCTTTGCTGGCCTCGGATAATGTGGCGGCGGCAACTTTGGCCAACCACGTCGGAGCCCAACTCCCGAATTCCCACGGGCTCGATCCCACCGGAAATTTTGTTGCGCACATGAATGCGCTGGCCCGCTCGCTGGCGATGCGCCGCACTCGCTTTCTCAACCCGAGCGGAATCGATCACACGGAAGATCCCCCACCCTTTTCGACCGCTTCGGACATGGCCCGCCTCGTGCGCTATGCCTATGACCAGGCGGGCTTCGCATTCTACGTCGCCCAACCGTCCCGTCAGATTCACGTCATCCGCGGCGGTGTTGATAACCCATTCGATATCGGCAATACCAACGAACTTCTTGGCCAGGAGGGCATCGATGGCGTCAAGACCGGACGCACACGCCTGGCCGGGGATTGCCTGATCCTTTCCTCTGACCGATCGCCGGAGTCTCGTCGCGAGGGCGAGAAGGTCATGATCACTCCACGCCGCATCATCGTTGTCATGCTCCGCTCGCCAGATCGATTTGGCGAAGGTCTTGCGTTGATTAGGCAAGGTTGGGGACTCTACGACGCATGGGCAGCGGCTGGACGAAAGGTCTCCCGCTCCTCGGCGCTCTAAAGATTATGAACAAAAAACGCATCGGAATACTGACAAGTGGCGGGGATTGCCCCGGACTGAATGCTGTCCTGCGCGCTGCCTGCCGCGCAGCAGACAAGCTGGGCTGGGAAGTCATTGGATTTCGCGATGGCTTTGAGGGGCTCCTACCCCCGGGGAACTACATGCCGCTGGACCGTCGAACCACGGCGGGCATCATGCACCTTGGCGGAACGATTTTGGGCACCGTCAACAAAGGGCACTTCGTCGCAAAAATCGGAGCGGGCGACAAAGCTGTGATCCCGCCTGAGATCATTGACGGGGCGCGTCAGACATTCGAGGCCCTCGGGCTTCACGCGCTGATCACTGTTGGTGGCGACGGATCCCTGTCGACGGCACTCCAACTCCACGAGGAAGGATTTCCTGTCGTCGGAGTTCCGAAGACGATCGACAACGACTTGGAAGCGACGGCGATGACGTTCGGATTCGACTCCGCCGTGGAGTGTGTGGGCGATGCCCTCGACCGGTTGCACACGACTGCGACGAGCCACAAACGAGTCATGGTTCTCGAGGTCATGGGGCGCCACGCGGGCTGGATCGCGCTTCACGGCGGGTTGGCTGGGGGTGCGGATATTATTCTGATCCCAGAGATCCCCTTCGAGTATGAAAAGATCGCTGCAGAAGTGATGCGCCGAGATCGCGAGGGAGCAAAGAGCACGATGGTTGTCGTTGCCGAAGGAGCGAGTCCGAAAGACGGACAGCAGCAGCGCCACCACACAGGGAGCGGCGAACACCGCCTCGGGGGGATTGGGGAGATCGTCGCTCAGGAAATTGGCGATCGCACCGGCAAGGAAGTTCGCACCTGCGTGCTGGGTCACCTCCAGCGCGGTGGAGCACCGACGACATTGGACCGCATCTTGGGCACCCGGTTTGGTGTCAAGGCCGTCCAACTGGTCGCGGAGGGCAAATTCGGATCCATGGTGAGCTACCAAAACTATCTCACGCTGGATGTGCCGATCTCCCACGCCGTCCACAAGCTGCGGCGTGTGAGTCCCGACAGCCAGATGGTCGAGACCGCTCGCGCCGTGGAGATATCGTTCGGGGATTAATGACTGCCCCCGATCAACTCCGGGCCGCGATCCGAGACATTCCCGATTTTCCCAAAGCTGGGATCCTCTTTCGCGACATCACGCCGATCTTGAACGACCCGGCCCACTTTCGTGCAGCCATCTCGGAATTTGTCCGAGGCGCGAAAGCCGCATCGGCGCAGAAGATCGCGGGAATCGATGCGCGTGGGTTCCTGTTCGGCGCGACGGTCGCACACGAGCTAAATTTGGGATTCGTCCCGATCCGAAAAAAGGGGAAACTTCCCTTTGATGCGCTTTCCGAGGCCTACGATTTGGAATACGGAAGTGCCGAAATCGAAGTCCATTCCGATGCGTTCGAACCGGGTGAACGAGTTGTCTTGATCGATGACCTTCTGGCAACCGGGGGGACAGCTGGCGCGGCGATCCGATTGATCCGTCGGGCAGGCGGCGATCCCGTGCTCGCACAATTTTTGATCGAGCTCGCGGGCCTCAATGGACGCGCCGCCCTGAGCGATGTGCCCGTCTCGTCGATCATCTCTTACACCTGAACCCGCATGATGCGCGACGTGATGAATGCCCGTCCCGACATCATTGCCCTCGCACTTGCTGAGGACATTGGCACCGGGGATGTCACCGTCGAGGCGTTTACTGATCCGACCAGCCAATCGGTCGCGCGGATCATTGCGCGGCAAGAGGGCTGCCTCGCCGGATGCAGTGTTGCCGCCGAGGTCTTTCGCCGGGTGGATTCGTCCCTGTGCGTTTCGGTCGAGCACTCGGACGGCGATTTGCTGGGCTCTGGCGACTGTGCGCTGAGAATTTCCGGGGCGACAGGATCTCTTCTGACGGCAGAGCGCACGGCTTTGAATTTCATCCAGCGGCTCTCTGGGGTCGCCACGATGACCCGGAAGTTTGTTCAGGCCGTGGCAGGCACCGGAGCCGTGATTCTGGATACCCGGAAGACGACACCCGGGCTGCGTGCCCTTGAGAAACTGGCCGTCGCAGCTGGTGGGGGGACGAACCACCGCATGGGGCTTTTCGACAGGATTCTGGTGAAAGACAACCACCTCGCGGGCGGGGCCGAGATCTCGATGCTTCCCGACGCGATCCGCCGGGCCCGGGATCTTTATCCGAATATTTGCGTCGAAATCGAAGCGGATACGATGGATCAAGTTCGCGCATATTTTGGCATGACCGGAGTCGATGTCATCCTCCTCGATAATATGACACTCGACCAAATCCGTGAGGCCGTTCGCCTGCGGCCACCTCACATCCGACTGGAGGCCAGTGGCGGGGTGAATCTGTCGACAGTTCGCGGAATCGCGGAGACGGGCGTGGACTTTATTTCCGTCGGCGCACTCACCCACTCGGCACCCGCCGTGGACTTTTCGCTCGAGCTCAGCTGAGCCAGCTACAGTCTCGGCACGGTGATTCCGCGCTGGCCCATGTATTTTCCCGAGCGGTCGGCATAGCTCGTTTCGCAGACGTCGTCCGCAAGGAAAAACACGACTTGAGCCAACCCCTCGTTGGCATAGATCCGGGCCGGAAGCGGTGTCGTGTTCGAGATCTCGAGCGTGACATGCCCCTCCCACTCTGGCTCGAACGGAGTGACGTTGACGATGATCCCGCACCGGGCATAGGTCGACTTTCCAACGCAAATCGTCAGTGCTTCGCGAGGGATCCGGAAATACTCCACACTTCGCGCCAGGGCGAACGAATTCGGAGGGACGATGCAGACTTCACCTTGAATATCCACAAAGGAACGATCGTCGAAGGCCTTCGGATCGACCACCGTATTAAAAACGTTCGTAAAGACCTTGAACTCGTCCGACACGCGCAGATCGTATCCGTAGCTGGAAAGACCGTAGCTGATCGCGCGTGTGCCGTCCGCGCGCACTTTCACCTGACCGTCCACGAAAGGCTCGATCATATTCCGCTCGAGCGCCATCCGGCGGATCCACTTGTCGGAGCAAACGGACATACGAATTAAAATCCCGGGATCTTCAGGCCGCCGGTCAGTTTTCCCATCTCCTCGCCGGCGAGCGCCTTCGAGTCTTCAATGGCTTGCTGGACGCCCGCCAGCACAAGATCTTCGAGCAGTTCAACATCCTGGGGATCGACCACTTGCGGATCGATCTTGATGGAGACAATGTCGCCCGCACCCGTGGCGACGACTTTCACTTTTCCACCGCCCGCGCTGGCTTCCACCGTTCGGGCCGCGAGTTCGGTCTGCGCCTCGGCCATGCGTTCCTGCATGCGCTGGGCTTCCTTGAGCATTTTTTGAATATTCACGTTGTTGAAGTCTGGAGGGTGCTTTTGAAAATTTCGAGGGCTTTCTTTATCAGAGGATCGTTTTTGAAGGCTTCCTCCGGGCTTTCGGGTGGAGCGGCAACCACTGGAGGCTCAGTCGTCGCCTCCGCGGACGGTTCCGGTTCGGAATGTTCTGGGGCGGACGCATCGAATTCGAAGACCAAGCGGACAGGTGAACCGAGCGAAGCCGTAAGATTTTTCTCAAGGTCTTTACGGCCCTGATCCATGAAGATCGACTCCGAGGCCTCTTGTGCTGCAGCGGGAAAGCGCACGAGAAGCTTGCCGTCATCAAACGCCCCAAAGACACCGTCCCGAAGCCAGCCAAAGCGGAGAAGAGAATCCTTGGCGAATTTCTCAGCTACAGACTCCCATGCGGATGAAGCGGTCACGGGCGAATCTTGCCGTTCAGCCGGCGGGGGCGACACGGGGACCGGAGGCGACACTGGCTTCGGTTCGTCCGCGACTCTTTGCGAGGGAGTTGGGGCCGGGGTGGATTTTCTCGTTGGGGCCGGCTCGGGAGCAGGCAGGCGATCTCCACCTTCGCGCAACGCGGTGAGCGACTCGATCACATCGGTGAGGCTCGTCTCGTCCAGCAAGTGCAGGGCTTTGATCACGGCGACGTCGAGCTGAAGCTTCTTGTCCGCGACCCACTTCATCCGCGTCTCGGTCTCGCCAAAGTGTTCGATGAGATCGAGGAGCTTTACCTGGGAAATCGTGGAAGCGCCGCCTGTTGCCTGAGCCACCAGGAGGTCGCGAAGGTGGCCGATGAGATCGGATGTCAGGCGGGACAGATCTTTGCCGGCTTCGGATTGCTCGGAGATTATGGCGAGGGCACCCGTGGCATCGCCTTCGTAAATTCGCGAAGCCAGCGAGGTGACCGTCTCCATGGCCGTAAAGCCAAAAACATCCATCACATCCTGCGCCGCAATCTTGTTGCCGCAGAAGGCCACCATCTGGTCGAGCATACTCTCCGCGTCGCGGAGTCCACCCTCCGCACCCCGGGCGATCCCCTGTGCCGCATCCGGGTCCAGCGCGATCTCCTCTTTTCCGGCAATGAATTCCAAATGCTTCGCAATCGCATCCGTAGGAATCCTCCGGAGGTCAAACCTCTGGCACCGGCTGGTGATTGTTGCCGGCAGCTTTTGGGCCTCCGTGGTCGCGAAGATAAACTTCACATGTGGTGGCGGCTCTTCAAGCGTCTTCAGAAGGGCATTAAACGCACCGGTGCTCAGCATATGCACTTCGTCGATGAGGTAGATCTTAAAAGGCCCGCGCGCTGGAGCGTAGGCCGCGTTGTCCCTCAAATCGCGAATGTTCTCCACCCCGTTATTGCTGGCGCCGTCGATCTCGATCACGTCCAAGCTCCGGCCATCGGCGATCTCCCGGCAAGCGTCACACACCCCGCAGGGCGTAATGGTCGGCCCCTTCACGCAGTTGAGTGCCTTCGCAAGGATTCGTGCGGTCGATGTTTTTCCGATCCCTCGAGGACCTACAAAAAGGTAGGCTTGAGCAAGGCGGTTCGCGGCAATCGCGTTCTGGAGCGTGCGCGTGATATGGTCTTGCCCGACCACTTCGTCGAATGTCTGCGGACGGTATTTTCGAGCAAAAACGCGATAACTCACTCGGGAAGAATAGTGAGGCCGCCCACTGGCATCCAGCATGATTTCGCTCTCAAAATTCTGCCAGATTTGCCCGGCGTCAGGCGACGGTCACATCCGGGCAGAGGTAGACATCTTGGATGGCATTCAGCAGCGCAACCCCCTCGTGCATCGGACGCTGGAACGACTTGCGACCCGAGATGAGCCCGGTGCCGCCCGCGCGCTTGTTGACGACGGCTGTGAAGACCGCATCCTCAAAATCATGCGCCCCGGACGCCCCGCCGCTATTGATCAGACCGGCCCGGCCCATATAGCAATTTGCCACCTGATATCGGCAGAGGTCGATCGGGTGATCGCTCGTGAGCTCCGTATAAATCCGCTCATCCAGCTTCCCGTAGCTTGAGGAGCCGGTATTGAGAGCTTTGAACCCGCCGTTGTTCTCTGGAAGCTTTTGTTTGATGATGTCGGCTTGGATCGTCGTTCCGAGGTGATTCGCCTGGCCGGTCAAGTCGGCCGAGACGTGATAGTCCTTGTCGCCTTTGATGTTGAACGCCGGGTTCCGGAGGTAGCACCAAAGAACCGTGGCCATGCCCAGCTGGTGGGCGTGCGCGAACGCATCCGCAATCTCCACGATCTCACGATGGGCATCGTCGGATCCGAAGTAGATCGTCGCACCCACAGCCGCAGCTCCCATATCATAGGCGGTTTGGATTTTTCCAAAGAGGATTTCCTTGAATGAATTCGGGTAGGTGAGCAACTCGTTGTGATTGATTTTGACCAGAAACGGAATCTTGTGCGCATATTTCCGCGAGACGGCACCGAGGACTCCAAATGTCGACGCCACGGCATTGCACCCGCCTTCGATTGCCAGCTTGACGATATTCTCCGGGTCAAAATAAAGCGGGTTTTTGGCAAAGCTCGCACCGGCCGAGTGCTCAATCCCTTGGTCTACGGGGAGGATGGACAGATAGCCCGTCCCCGCGAGACGCCCGGTATTATACATCCAGTGAAGATTATTCAGGACCCGCTGGTTGCGATCGGTTACCGAAAAAACCCGGTCGACAAAATCCGCTCCCGGCAGGTGCAGAATGTCTTTCGAAATCTTGGGCGAGTTGTATTTGAGGAGGTAGTCTGCTTTGTTGCCGAGTTGGGAAACGATTGTGTCGATCATAGGTGTGGGGCGCTACCCGGGTCTAGGCGACGACCCTCAAGATGTCGAGCCCGACCTTGAAACGAATCCGCAGGAATTTCGGGTGCCCGGCGTCAAAAGCTCTTTGAGAAGTCGCTTGGCGGGGCGGTCTCCGCGATGGTCTTCTTAACAAACGCCGAAGATTCTATCTTTTTTTTTAACTCCAAAGCGTAATCCTCCGCGTCAATCGGCAGGGTGACGGGCGTGTCACGAAAGCTTGAGAGCAGCATGGCATTGGCGAGCTCTACGGAGTGAACCCCCTCAGTGGCTGGAGCAATGAGTTCGGCTTCACCGCGAATAGCTGCCGCGAAATTCTTCAAAATTCCAACGTGCTGTTCGCCGGTTCCAGATGTCGGGATCGCGATATTCCAAACCCCGGGCCTCGCGAAGCCAGATTGCGCCTCTCTGGAGAACGTCGATGTTGGAATTTCGTTTCGGGTAAAAATCAAATCGGTCTGTTCGCTGCTAATAACGACTTTCCCATTGTCGCCCGCGACCTCCAGGCGATTGGTGCCGGGTGCCTCCCCGGTCGTCGTGACAAAAACTCCCTGCACGCCGGAGGCATATTCGAGCACGGCCGTCACCGAGTCCTCGACCTCAATGTCGTGGAAACGCCCGATCTGGCAACGGGCTGTCACCCGATCCGGCATTCCGAATAGCCATTGCCAGAGATCGAGATTGTGAGGGCACTGATTCAAGAGCACCCCACCGCCCTCGCCTGCCCATGTGGCCCGCCAGTCCCCCGACTGGTAGTAAAACTCCGTCCGGAACCAGTCGGTGATGACCCAGTTGATCCTTCGGAGCGTTCCAAGCGAGCCGTCAGTGAGAAGCTCCTTCAGCTTCCGATATCGGGGATCGGTCCTCTGATTGAACATCGCCGCAAAGACATTCCCGACCTCGGGCCGGTAGGCAGCAATCAATTCCTCGCAGTCCTTTTTGTGCACCGAAATGGGCTTCTCGACCAAGACATGCAAGCCGGCACGAAGCGAGGCAATGCCTAACGGCGTGTGACTGTAGTGGGGGGTGGCGATGAGGACCGCCTCTGCCTGCCCGCTGGCAATCAGTTCGTCCGCCTCGGCGAAGCAAGCGACGTCTCCGAGGCCCTCGAGGCGCGCGGGATTCCTGTCCGCCACCGCGGTTAACTTGAGGTCGGGAATCGCTCCGGATAAAATGCTTTTCGCATGCGAAGCCCCCATGTTGCCAAGGCCGATGATAGCGATTCGAATAGGTGAGGAAGTGGACATGATAGAATGAAAATCGATTTACGAGCGCGGGGTGAATCCCTGCCGAGCCTCGTCAGCCATTGCCTGCGCCCGCATCGAAAGCTCGGCGGCCTTGAATGCATGCGCTTGGGTCATCGCGGACTCCGTGCGATTCAAAACATCCAGGATCAGCTGGCCAAAAAATGGAAACCCCACCTTGCCCGCACAGGAGATTTCGCAGTCAGTCGTCCCATCGACCAAATAAATTTTATCGCCTCCATCCTCCTTCGCCACATTGATATATTTCCGCAGCTCCATGTAGCCAGTCTCTCCAAGAATAAACGTGCGGCCGTCCCCCCACGTGCGCGAGCCAGCAGGATTAAACCAATCGATCCGGCAATAGGCGGACGCTCCGGTATCAAGCGTCAGTGAGGCTTCGCCAAAATCCTCAAGACCCGGATACCCTGGATTTCCCAAGTTCTCCACACGGGCGAAATTGACGACGCCATCAGTCGCTCCGGCATAGGACAGGAACTGCTCGAACTGGTGGGATCCGATGTCTGTCAGGATTCCGCCGTAGCATTCCTTGCGAAAAAACCAGTCCGGCCTCGATGCTGCGGCCAGATTGTGCGGCGCGAGGTTGAGAACTTGCAGCACTCGACCGATCGCACCCTGCTTGATGAGTTCACCCGCCTGCCACGCCGATTCATTACCCAGTCGCTCGGAGTAGCTCACCATGTATTTCCGTCCGGTCTCGACAACCCCCTGCCTAGCCTCTTCGAGCTGGCCGAGCGTGGTGAACGGAGATTTGTCTGTAAAATAATCCTTACCCGCACGCATCACGCGCAGGCCCAGTGCGCACCGCCGGTCTGGGATCGCCGCGGACGTCACCATCTGCACCTCGGGATCATCAAGGATTTCCTCAAGCGACGAGGCGACCTTTGTTCCGCTGTCGATCAGGTCGCGCAGAGGCTCCAATCGCTTCCTATCTGGGTCAAACACGTATTTACAAATACCACCGGCGTTCACCAGTCCACGAGTCTGCCCGTAGATATGGCCGTGATCGAAATGTGTTGCTGCGAAGAAAAACTCTCCGGGCTTCACGACCGGTTGAGGCTTCATGGAGGGGAGATAATTGATTCCGTCTCGGCTCATAAAATTGGCATCTCTGAGAAGTAAGGCACTCGCCGCCCGGTTTGAAAAGAACGGAGTCTCCGAATCCACGGATGTCGGAAAATAACCGGCCCGACAAAAAAATCCCGACTCTGCGCAACTTCCGCCGTTGTGCGGGTTTTGATCATTCGTATGAAAACCACACACATCCTGACAATCATCCTCCTCGCGGCGGCAGCACCACTGTCCATCGCGGGGGATTCAAAACGCACAGCGGAATACACCATCGTCAACTCGGCTGAGTTGGAGGGCAAAGAAGTGACCCTCGACGTGGCCTTTGTCAAACCGGTCCAGTGGAAGAGCCCGATTCCTGAGCTGGCATTCTTTCATGCGCTAACCATCGATCGGCGCGATAAAAAGCCTGGTGGACACATCTTAGTCGCCATCGCAGCGAGCGAATCCGCGAGCTTCGCCAAAAAGTATGGCATGGACTTCGAGGGACGCAACGAAAGCAACACCCTCCGTGGCACTCTCCTTGCCGCTCCGGGACGCGAGGATGGAAAGGCCCTTCGGCCCCGCATTTGGTTCATTGACACGACCGGAACCGCCCTTGAATTGATCAAGGAGAAAAAGCTCGAACTGACCGACGAGGGCCCAGGTGACACTGGCGATGGTGCCGGCGACAGCGCTGGCGGAGGAGGCGGACCAGGCTTTGCTCCACGTCGCGGCGGTCCCAATGGCCCCGGCCCGCGGTAACTCTTAGAAACCCTCCATCGGACTCCGCTCGCAAGGGCGGAGTCCGCTTTCTTTGCCGCGAACCATGCGGCTTATTGCCTTTTCTGGTAGTTCGCCGATCCGGCAGCCTCGCCTCAATTGCTCCATCTTCGAAGCGGGCGCAGAGCAAAGGATCCCAATGTTAATCGGCACCTGACCCACCTTGTGCCTTCTTCCACTCGTCAGTAAGTAACCCAGCGAATCCCCAGTCTTCCTCAGCGATCTCCTGAATCACGACATGAGTGTGCTCGGGTCTCTTCCCTAAAACTGTTACAAGTGAGTCGGTAATGTCTTTCACCAATTGAGCCTTCTGCTCGCGAGTGGCACCTTTAGTGATCTGAACATTTACGTAGGGCATGAGCTTTCTGATTCTATTTTGGCCAAATGACTGACGGGGGGGTTCCGTGTAGCTCCGAGGGAGGCTTAACGACTAGCTCACCCACGGCGAGGATAAAAGCCCGTATTCAAACTGGAACGTTACCCGCCGTTTCTGCGGATCCACTCGGGTTCCCGCAGACCAGCCTTAAAATGGAATGTCATCGTCCGGCTCGGCGGACGTGGGCGGAGCAGGCTTAGAGCGCTGGGCCGGGGGACTGGATGGGCGGGAGGAGCGCTCGGAGGGGGCAGATCCACCGCCTTCATCGTCGGATCCGGAGCCGCCGGGACGGTTACCAAGGAATTGGAAATTTTCGCCGACGATGCGGAGCTTACTGCGTTTTTGACCGCTTTGCTTGTCGTCCCATGTGTCGAGCTGGAGCCGGCCTTCAACGTAGATGGAGCGGCCTTTCTTGACATACTCGCCGATCGTTTCGGCCTGACGGCCCCAGAATGTCACATCGACAAACGTGACTTCCTCGCGCTTTTCCCCGTTGTCGAGGGTGTAGTTGCGATTGATCGCGAGGCCGATATCTGTGACAGCGCTGCCTTTCGGCGTGAACTTGACCTCGGGGTCACGTGTGACGTTCCCGATGAGGGTGACTCTGTTGACGCTGGCCATATTTCGAGTGGTAGATTACGCCGCAGGGGCTGGTTGCTTTTTGGCGGGAAGTTGGAGGTAATTCTGCAACATCACGTCGGCGTCCAGTTTCAATTTCGAGCGCAATTTGTCAATCGTCGTCGGGTCGGCCTCAAAGATAAAATTGACGTAGTAGGCGCTCCACGTGTGGCTCGACTCATAGGCGAGCTCACGTTTTTCGAGGCGTTGGACCTGCTCGATAACAGCTCCCTCGGCAGCAAAAAGTTTTTCGAGGCGTTCGATGGTTTCCTTGGCGGTGTCTTCTTTGCCCCGCGTGTCGAGGGCGAGGAGGGCTTCATAGCGTTTCATAGTTCTTGGTTTTTTTGGTTGAATTGATTCATAGCCGCCTCGAGCCCGTGGGCGTTGGCGAACTCAAAAGCATCGGCTGCGCGGGAGACGGCTTGGTCGACTGCGGGTTGTTCGTGGGCTTCGAAGCGACCGAGCACATGGTCATGGAGGGCCCGGCCATCCGGAGCCCCGATGCCGACGCGGAGCCGGGGAACGGCTTCGGTGGCGAAATGGATGAGCACGGATTCGAGTCCGTTGTGTCCGCCGGAGCTGCCGGACTTCCGCATCCGCAGAGCGCCCAAGGGGAGCGAGACATCATCGAGAATGACCAAGACTTGGCTCGAGGGGAGCTTGAAATACCGGGCATATCCGCCCACGGCCTCGCCGCTCAAGTTCATGAATGTCTGAGGCTTCATGAGAGCGCGGCCTCCGCAGAGGGCGACATCGGCATTCCACTTCGCATCAAACCGGAACGCGCAGGCCGAACGGCGGGCGAGTTCGTCCGCGACAAGGAATCCGACATTGTGCCGGGTGCCGACATGCTCGCGGCTGGGATTTCCCAAACCGGACACAAGACGAAAAACCGCGGCATTTTCCACGCGAGGGAAATGTTATTTCTTCTCCCCGGAAGGAGCCGCATCGGGTTTCTTTTCCTTGATGACTTCCGGACCGGCGGAAGCGGCTGCCGCAGCCGGCGAGGGTTCCTCGGCGACGGTTGGCTCGGCCACAATGAAAACGGTGAGATCGGCATCATCGACCGTCTCGACGCCCTGTGGGAGCGGGAGGTCGCGGACGTGGATCGAGTCACCAATCTTGAGGGCTGTAACATCGACCCGGATGATCTCAGGAAGATTTTGAGGAAGGCACTTGATCGTAACCGAGCGCATGTTCTGCTCGAGCAATCCGCCGAAGTTTTTCACGCCATCGGCTTCACCGACAGACTCGACAACGATCTCCGCCTCGATCTCCTCGGTCATCGAGACCGCGTGGAAGTCCACGTGCAGGACCTCGCGACGGATCGGGTGGTGTTGGACCTCTTGGATGAGCGAGAGACGGTTTGTCGTCTTGCCACCCTCTTCGATCTCGAGCTCGACAAGAATATTTTCGCCGACGGCGTGCGACAGAAGGGCCTCGATATCCCGGCGGGAAACTTCGAGATTGGCGGGTTCGGTTTTTGCCCCGTAGATGACTGCGGGAACGCTTCCGCGCTCGCGGACTTGTTTGACCGCATTGCGTCCGCTCTCGGAGCGGGGGCGGGCGGTGAGTTTAGCTTGCTTGGCCATAAATTTATTCTTGTTTGGTGGTTTTTAGTTCAAAAAGCGAACTCACAGACTCATCGTCGTGGATGCGTTGGATGCCCTCGCCGAGCAACTCGGCGACCGACAGCACTTTCACACGCTGATCGGATAGAGGGCGAACCGGGACGCTGTCCGTGGTGATCAACTCCTTGATTTCGGAGTCCTTTAATCGCTCAACCGCCAAATCTGTCAAGACTGCGTGAGAAACACCAGCATAAATATCAAGTGCCCCGTGACTGCGGAGCATCCGCGCGGCGCTGGTGAGTGTGCCTGCGGTCTCGGTGAGATCGTCGACGATGAGAACATTTTTCCCTTGGACGTCGCCGATGACGTGCGAAGCCTCGGTCTCGAGCGCATTTTTGCGGCGCTTGACGACGATGGCGAGCCCGGCACCAAGGGCCTGGGCGTAGGCCGAGGCCATCTTGACCCCGCCAACATCCGGCGAGACAACGACGAGATTTCCGATCTGCAAGCCCTCGATGTGCTGGACCATGACCGGCCGGGCATGAAGGTGGTCGACCGGGATATCAAAAAATCCCTGCAGCTGCTGGGCGTGAAGGTCCATCGTGAGCACGCGGTTGACACCTGCGGCGACGAGAAGGTTGGCGACGAGCTTCGCAGTGATGGGCACGCGCGGCTGGTCCTTGCGATCCTGTCGGGCATACCCAAAAAATGGAATCACCGCTGTGACTCGTGCGGCACTCGCACGGCGGGCGGCATCGACCAGAATCAACAGTTCCATCAGATTCTGGTTCGTCGGCGGGCAAGTCGGCTGGATGATAAAAACATCCCGGCCGCGAATATTGTCGTTGATTTTTACGAATGTCTCACCATCGGGAAACGAGCTCACCGTGGCGTTCCCCAAGGGAACGGCGAGATACTCGCAGATTTTTTCGGCCAACACGGGGTTCGCATTGCCGGTGAAGACTTTCATCTCCAAGTTGCGCGGAAGGATCATCAGTAGTTAGTCGGACGAACAGTGCCGGTCGCTCCGGTCAATTGGACATGGGTTCCGGTTGCGGTGGCAGCTTCAGCGGGATCGTGGGTTCGAGCCGGGTCTGGGCAAGGCGGGAGATGTAGGCTTGCTCCATGATGTTGCAACGCTCGGTCAGATCTTTGTCGACCTTCTTCATTTTCTTGAAGAGGAGGCGGTAGTATTCGCGGTAGGCGGCGCGCTCATCCTCGAAGGACTTCGCCGACTGCGCTGTCTCGAGCAGGGAACGAACGGCCGGATCTTTATCAACTTGGATGCGGACTTCTTTGTAGCGAATCTTCAATTTCCTCTCGATCTCGCCCGCGCTCGGGCCAGCTGCCGGTGCCGCCGGAATGTCGGAGATCACGGCACTTTCTTCGGGGATCACCGCATTAGGATCCGTGAAGGCTGCGTCGGAGCCCAAATCGCCCGCCGTGGTTTTTTCGATTGGCTGAACATCCGACTCCGAGACCATTGGCTGCTCGGCGGCGCCAGCTTCGGGAGGGAGCGGGATCACATCTTCGCCTGCCGGAGTCGGCGAGGCCTCCGGAGCCTCTGTTAAAGCCGGAACTGGCGTCTCGGTGGGACTGGCTTCAGGGGTCGCCGAAACGGTCGGCTCGGGAGTCGCGTCCTGAGCAAAAAGCACGGGGGAACTCAAAAGAAGAAGCGAAAAAATAACAGGCAGGTGCATCGGTAGGCGGCGGCGAACTTGAAATCAGAGCAACTTTGGAGTCATTTGGCAAGCGGATGAATCTTCGTCATCAATCGGATCTGGCACCAGCGGCCCTCGCCAAGGCGTTGAGGGGACGCGAGGGACTGGCATTTTTGGATTCCTCCTCGACGAGGAGCGGGGCCATCTCCCTTGTGGCTGCCGAGCCCGACTTGGTCCTCGCCGGAAACGATTGGGGCGCGCTGGCGCGCGAACTCGAACGCCGGCAGCGGACGGGCCCGGATCTCGGCTACCCCGACGGAGCAGCCATCGGGTGGATCGCATTCGACGGATCGTTCCGGTTTTCATTTTACAATACCGTCCATATTTTTCTCCACGATGACGACCGATGGGCGAATCCGCCAGATGTCGACGTTGCGCCGCCGAAGTCTGGGCCAGCGAACATCGCTTTCTCACCACGAATCGAAAAAGAATGCTACCTGCAGATGGTCACGAAGGCGCAGGAATACATCGCGGCGGGAGACATCTACCAAGTCTGCCTCGCGCACCCATTTGTCGCGGAGACGTCCGTGGCGGCATGGGATTACTACGAGAAACTCCGACATTTTTCTCCGGCCCCTCATGCCGCTTTTCTCGATTGTGGCGACCTTCAAATGGCCTCGGCTTCACCGGAATGTTTCCTGCGGATCGGCGGAAAAAAAATCTCTACCTCCCCGATCAAAGGCACCCGCCCGCGTCGTGCGGACTCGCAGACTGACCAGCGCAATGCCTACGACCTGATCACGTCGGCAAAGGAAATTGCGGAGCTTGTGATGATCACCGACCTCGAGCGAAACGACCTCGGTCAGGTGTGCGAATTCGGTAGCGTGACCGTTCCCGATCTGCTCCGGCTCGAGCGATTCGAGCAGGTTTTCCACCTTGTCTCGACGGTCGAAGGGCATTTGCGGACGGACGTCTCCCACGTTGAGGCGGTGCGGGCTTGCTTCCCGGGCGGGTCGATTTCTGGTGCCCCAAAAAAGCGTGCACTTGAGATCATTGATGAACTCGAACCCTTCCCGCGCGGGCTCTACACCGGTGCCATCGGATATTTTGGTTTCAATGGCGAAAGCCAATTTTCCATCTCGATTCGGACGGCCATCTTTGAAAAAAATACGGCCCATTTCCATGTCGGTGCGGGAATTGTCGCCGATTCCGTTCCTGAAAAAGAATGGGACGAGACGCTCGACAAAGCCTCCGGTCTCCTCCTCGCCGCCGGGGGGTAAATTTTGCGCCCGCCAGAATCACGCGGCAGTTGTCAGACATAGCATCGTGTGTTGAGATGCGCCGCAATGGATGGCGCGTGGTTTACGTTTAGCTTGGAGGATTTCTCGTATGCGTTTCTCAGCGTGTTGCTGGAAGGGATTCCATTCATCCTGCTGGGAACGCTGGTCTCCGGCCTCATCGATCAGTTTCTGCCCTCACGCCTCATGGTCCGCTTTTTGCCGCGAAATGCTTTTCTCGGGATCTGCGCGAGCGCGTTCCTTGGCGTCATTTTCCCGATGTGCGAATGTGGAATCGTGCCGGTGATCCGGAGGCTGATTGGAAAAAGCCTGCCTGTCTCCCATGCGATCGCCTACATGCTCGCGGCACCGATCTTGAGTCCGCTGGTCGCCATCAGCACGCATGCGGCGTTCCGAGGCCAGGGCGCGATGGAGTTCACGGCGTTGCGGCTGGGCCTGGGCTTTTTTGTCGCCGTGCTTGTCGGCCTCTCCGTCTACCACCTCCCGATTGGAGCCGTCCTGAAACGTCGGGTCTTGGAATCCCTGGCGTTCTCGCCGGAGATCGGTTCCGGCGGACACCCCCGCATGGCGCGGCGATTGGTGGCGGCGATGGAGACCGGGGTGAAAGATTTCCTCAACGTGATGGTGTATTTTGTCGTCGGCGTTGGCGTGGCATCGGTCTTCAGCACGGCGGTTAATCAAGAAGTGATTCTGCCGCTGGCCATGAATACCTGGCTGGCGGTCGGATCCATGATGCTCCTCGCTGCCGCGCTCTCGCTGTGCAGCACGTCGGACGCGTTCATCGCGGCCACGTTTGTGGCATTCCCAGGGGTGGCGAAACTGGCGTTCCTTGTCTTCGGTCCCATGATGGATCTGAAACTGATTTTTATCTATAGTTCCGTCTTCACCAAACGCTTTGTCGCCGGACTCGCTGTCGGACTTTTCGTGTTGATCGGCCTGATCTGTGTGCGGCTTGCGGTGCTGGGCTTATGACGACCATTTCTTCGAGATTTGTTTCGGCGGGGGTTCTTGTCATCTGGGGCGTCGTTCTCAGCTACTTCTGTATCTCTGGCCGGATCGGCTCATATCTCCATCCGGCCTTTCATATTTTCACGGCGCTCTCAGCAGGCGTCCTCATCCTCCTGGCGATCGGTCTCCTGCTCACCCGCCCTGCGGAAAATTCTGACTCTGCGAACGAGACAGCCTCTCCCTTGGCGCGCGGGGCTTCCGTTTTTATTCTGGTGGTTCCGCTCCTCGCGGCGACCGGCATCTCGCCCAGTGAGTTTGGCGTCACCACGGTGACCAACCGGGGATTGATCGAAAATATCTCCGACCTTCCCGCCTTCACCATGCCTGGCGAGCCTCCCCTCCCCATGGCAGATGGATCGATCGGCGAGAGCACGGAAATCGATCCCACTTCCTACATCTCGAAAAATGAAGCCGGGCAGATCAAAGCCGAGACCGTCGATCTCCTCTACGCCGCCGCCGAACCAACGATGCGCGAGGACTTCGAGAACAAAGAAGTCGAGATCATCGGCCAGTTCCTCCCGGCTCGGACCGGCAATGCGTCCGGTGATCGATTCAACCTGATCCGTCTCTTTGTGATGTGCTGCGCGGCCGATGCACGACCGGTATCCGTGACCGTCCAATCGCGCGACGGAAAATCGTTCCCTGATATGACGTGGCTGAAAGTCACCGGCAAGGCGACATTCCCGATTGAAAGTGGCCGGCACACCGCATTGATTATTGCCGACTCCATCCAAGAGGTGGATCCTCCTCCCGAAAGTTTTATTTACTAACCATGACCAAAATTCTCGCCTCCCTCGCCTTCTCGATCCTCTTAGCATGCCCGACCCTTCGCGCCGAGTTTCGCGGGGCTTGGGTGAGCAGTGTTTATAATATCAACTTTCCATCCTCAGAGGGTCTCTCCGCCGAGACCCAGAGAGCGGGTGCCATCCGCCTGCTCGATGCCGCCAAGGCCGCCGGACTCAATGCCATCCTCCTCCAAGTGCGGCCGGAGAGCGACGCTCTCTATGACTCGAAACTCGAACCCTGGAGCCGCTACCTCACCGGGGCTCAGGGCAAATCGCCCGGATACGATCCCCTCGCATTTTTTATCGCGGAGGGGAAAAAGCGGGGCATCGAAGTCCATGCATGGATCAACCCCTACCGCGCCGCCGCCAATGCCGGCCAGGCCCGAACAGCCAATCACATCAGCCGAAAATTCCCCCAATTCGCTTACAAAATCCGCAACGTGCTCTGGATGGACCCGGGTGCTGCACCTGTCCGCCAGCACATCGTCTCCGTCGTGAAGGACCTCCTCCGCCGATACGATCTCGCTGGCATTCATTTGGATGATTATTTTTACCCCTATCCAGCCAATGACGGCTCGGTTTTCCCATTCCCGGACAGCGCGACTTACGAGGCCTATCGCGCCTCGGGCGGCAGCTTGGACAAAGCCGACTGGCGCCGGGACAACATCAACACGCTCATCCGCGAACTCGGCTCGGCCGTGCGCTCCACAAAGCCCGGAGCCAAGTTCGGCGTGAGCCCGTTCGGGATCTACACAAAAGGCGTCCCGTCCGATGTGAAAGCCGGCGTGGATCAATACCACCAACTCTTTGCCGACCCGTTGAAATGGATGCGCGAGGGATGGATCGACTACCTCGTGCCCCAGCTCTATTGGGCCGAGGGCGGCCCGCAATCCTTCTCCTCACTGCTCCGTTGGTGGCGCAGCCCGGAAGCGAATCCCCGGGGCGTTCCGGTCTGGCCCGGCATCGCCGTGGACCGCATGATCTCGCATGGATGGTCCTCCGAGGAAATCGCCCGCCAGCTCCGTCTGGAAAAATCCATCGGATCACGCGGCGGATTCGTCCTCTGGAACATCGGCGCTCTCGTGAAAAATACGAAAGGCATCGTCCCGCTCGTCCGGTCTAACTGAGTCGCCGCAGATCCGCACGAGGGGGCATTCAACTTTCAGTTGAAGTTTTCTTGAATAGTGCTCATATGGGCACTATGAACGGAATGGCGGATTCGGAGGTTGGTTTTCGGAGGGTTTCGGCCACTGGCGACGAATCGAAGATCCTTCGGCTGGAGGCATTGCGGAAGCTTGTTTCTGAAAAATTTCCCGAATCCCGGGCGGTCATGGCGCGGGAGGAATCGATCGAGTTTGAAGGGTTTCCGCGCGGGCTTCTGACCGAGATCCACGGGTCGGCAGGAAGTATTTCGCTGTTTTTGTTGTCGGCACTTTTGCAGGAAAAACTCACCTTTGCCGGTCTGGTCGATGCGACCAATGCCTTCGAGCCGGGCGAATTTCCACCGTCCGTGCTGCGCCGCCTGCTCTGGGTGCGATGTCGCGAGGCGGCGCAGGCCGTCCATGCGGTGGATTTGTTGCTGCGAGATGGCAATCTGCCGCTGGTCTTTCTGGATCTTCGCGGGGTGCCGCCCTTGGCTCTGCGGCAGATTCCGACCAGCACGTGGCATCGGTTTCAGCGTTTGTTGGAGGAGGCTCCTCTTGCCCTCGCGGTTTGCACCGGACGCCCGTGCATCGCCCCGGCGCGTCTGCGCATCGAGGTTTCCGGGTCCTGGACATTGCGGGATATGATTCGTCCACGGCAGAAACTCCTCGGCCGCCTTCATGCACGAACCCTTCACCGCGGCGGCATGCCGTCTGCAGAGGAACGCCGGATCGCCTGATGTTTGCGGCAGTCCATCTTCCCTCGTTCTGCCTGCAAGCCGTGCTGCGCTGGCGCGAAGAAATGTGGGCGCGGGCGGCGGTGGTGGTCGATCCCGAGAGCGGACTCGTGACCGGACGCACGCTGCCCGCAAGCGCGAGAGGAATCGAGATCGGCATGACGACCGCACAGGCGATGGCCCGAAGCGAGAACCTTGCCGTGCTATCGCGCTCGGCCATGCAGGAACGCACGATCGACGCCGTGCTCATCGAGACGGCATTGCGACATTCGCCATTTGTCGAACAGACCGCGCACGGCCTCGCCACGCTCGACCTGCGCGGCGTCCACCCAAAGATCGGCTGGCACGGGATCGGCGATCAATTGGTGGGGCATTTGAAATCGGTCGGGCTCCGGGCCTGCGTGGCGATTGGGAAAAACCCCGACACGGCACGCCTGGCCGCCCACGAAGCCGATCCGGTGAGCGTCGTGAGAAATTCCGGAGAATTTCTCCACCCACTGCCCCTCACTTTTCTTTCTCCTCCGCCCGAGCTGGTCGCGGTGCTGCGGGATTGGGGTGTGACAACGATCGGGGAATTCCTCGCCCTCCCAACGCAGGAGACCATCGAGCGTCTCGGCCCGGACGCCCGGAGCATGTGGCTCCTCGCCTCAGGTCGTTCGCGGCGCCCGCTCCGCTTGGTGAAAACGCCGGAGACGTTTGAGGAAAGCTGCGATCTGGGCTATGCAGTGGAAACCAGCGAGCCGCTCCTGTTCTTGCTGCGGCGGTTTGTGGATCAGCTTTCGACGCGGTTGCGGGCATCCTATCTTGTGGCGTCACGGATGACGCTGCGGCTTCCACTCGATGACCGGGAGACACACGAACGCCACTTTTCGATTCCCGAACCGACGGCGGATCCCGATGTGATTTTTCGGATTCTCACCACGCACATCGAAGCCCTCACCCTGGCGGAAAAACCCGTGGGTATCGCGCTGGTGATCAAGCCCGCAAAACCCACGTCCCAGCAATTTGGGCTCTTCGGCACGAGCCTCCGCGATCCCAATCGTTTTGGCGAAACCCTCGCGCGCATCGGCGCGCTCGTGGGTGCGGAGAATGTCGGGTTTTTAATGATCGAAGACACCCACCGTCCCGATGCCTTGAGGTTGCTCGGGCGCATCAACTGGACATTGGAAGAGGCCGCCATCCCGGACCCGGCACGCCTCGGCCTGCCTCTGAGACGCTGTCGTCCGCCGGTGCCGGCGAGGGTTTCCATCCGACAACGATGTCCCAGCGATGTGTCCTCGGCATGGGTCAGCGGAAAAATCCGTGCGGCTTTTGGACCTTATCGGCTGTCGGGAAATTGGTGGGAGGCGGGCGCATGGCAGTGTGAAGAATGGGATGTCGCCATCGAGCGTGACGGCCTCTACCGCCTCGCGAAATCCGGAGACACTTGGAGATTCGAGGGCTGCTATGACTCCGTATGTTGAACTCCACGCCCGCAGCGCATTCAGCTTCCTGCGCGGCGCTTCGCAACCCGGGGAGCTCGCGGCGCGGGCGGCTGAGATCGGCATCGGCGCCCTCGCGCTCTGCGATCGCGATGGACTTTACAGCGCGCCACGTCTCTATGCGGCGGCTCGCGAGCATGGCATCCAGCCGATTGTTGGGGCGGAGTTGACGCTCGAAGACGGCTGTGTGCTCCCCGTGCTGGTGGCTACACAGGCGGGATACCGGAATCTTTCGCGCCTGATCAGTCGGGCGAAATTGCGCGGCACAAAAACCGAGTGCGCCGTCACATGGACCGAGCTTCCGGAATTTTCCGACGGACTCCTCGCCTTGACCGGTGATGCCGAGGGAATCCTGAATCCCGACCTGCCCGGGGAGTCCGATGAACGCTTGCGAAAGGCCGTGGCGATTTTCGGAAAAGACAATGTCCTCGCCGAGGCCGAGCGGCATTTTGTTCGCGGCGAGGAGAGGCGGTTGCAATTCGTGCAATGTCTCGCGGAAAAATACGGGCTCACCGTTGTTGCCACGAACAATGTTCTCTACCACGAGCGCCGTCGTCGCCGGGTGCAGGATGTCTTCACATGCATCCGGCATCACACGAGCCTCCCCCGAGCCGGACGACTTCTGGCGATCAACGACGAGCGGTATTTAAAGAACGGCGACCAGATGCGCCTCCTCTTCGCCGAGCATCCCGAGTATGTCTCGAATACTTGCCAAGTCGCCGGACGCATCGACTTCACGTTGGAGAATCTCGGATATGAATTTCCAACTTTTCCCGTGCCCGCCGGGGACTCGATGGAGTCGTTTTTGCGCAAGATGACATTCGCCGGCGCGCGCGGTCGGTATGGCCATCTCTCACCGGGCGTGCTTCGGCAGATCGAGTTCGAACTTGCCCTCATTACCAAGCTCGGGTTCTGCGGATATTTTCTCATCGTCTGGGATCTCGTAAATTTCTGCACCGAAAATGCCATCCTCGTGCAGGGCCGCGGAAGTGCGGCGAATAGCGCGGTTTGCTACAGCTTGGGAATCACGGCCTGTGATCCCGTGGGATGCGGCCTGTTGTTCGAGCGCTTTCTCAGCGAGGGACGGAAATCCTGGCCGGATATCGATCTTGATCTGCCCAGCGGAGACCGTCGGGAACGAGTCATTCAAGAAGTCTATCGTCGGTTTGGTCCGCATGGCGCGGCGATGACGGCGAACGTGATTACCTATCGCGGACGGAGTGCGATGCGCGAAATCGGGAAGGCCTTGGAATTCTCCGAAGATGCGATCAGCCGGTTCTCGGATCTCTTCTCCAGCGGCGACTTTCCGCATACCATCGGGCTCGAGGCCCAACTCGCCCAGGCCGGCATTCGAAAGGATCATCCGCAAGCACGTCCGGCGGCGGAGCTTTATGCCGAGATCTACGGGCTTCCCCGCCACCTCGGCCAGCACTCCGGAGGGATGATCATCTGCCAGAACGATCTCGGTGCCATCGTGCCGGTCGAAAATGCCTCGATGCCCGGACGCGTCGTCGCACAATGGGATAAAGACGACTGCGAGGATCTCGGGATTATCAAAGTCGATCTGCTCGGACTCGGCATGATGGCCGCCATGCAGGACACTTTGGAGATTTGCCGCGAGCGCGGTCGACCAGTCGATCTGGCCACGATCCCGAAGGACGATGCGGCGACGTTTGCCTTGCTCCAAGCGGCCGACACGATCGGGACATTTCAAGTCGAGAGCCGCGCACAGATCGCCACACTCCCGCGCATGAAGCCGACGTGCTTCTACGATCTTGTCGTCGAGATCGCGCTGATCCGACCGGGGCCGATTCAAGGCCAGATGGTGCATCCCTATCTCGCACGGCGAGACGGAACCGAGACGGTGACATTTTTTGATGAACGCCTGCGCCCGGTCCTCGCGCGCACACTCGGCGTCCCGCTTTTTCAGGAGCAATTGCTCAAGATGGCCATGGTCATGGCAGACTTCAGCGGAAGCGAGGCGGAGGAATTGCGCCGTGCGCTCAGTTTCCATCGCTCACAGGAACGGATGGAAAAAGTCTGCGTCAAACTTCGCTCCGGGATGCTCGACAAGGGCGTGACTCAGGATGTTTGCGATCAAATCGTGACGGCCGTCCAGTCGTTTGCGGTCTATGGATTTCCCGAGAGCCACGCCATCAGCTTCGCTCTCATCGCCTACGCCAGTTGTTGGTTGAAAGTTCATAGGACTCCGGAATTTTACTGCGGGATACTGAACAACCAACCGATGGGCTTCTACAGCCCGGCCACACTCCTGCGCGACGCGAAGGCGCGCGGCGTCAGGGTTCGCCCGGTATCGGTCATCGATTCGGACTGGCTGTGCCACGTCGAGGCCGATGGTGCGCTGCGACTCGGGCTCTGCATCGTGCGCGGGCTCAACAGGGATCTGGGGCGGCGGATTGTTGACGCGAAACCGTTTGCTTCCCTCGAAGATTTCCGCCTCCGGCTGGCTCCGGAAAAGTCCCAGATGCGCGCACTGGCGCGACTGGGAGCTCTCAATTGGTTGGTCGAACACCGTCGCGACGGACTTTGGAAAATCGAATCGCCCATCTATCCCGACGAACTCCCGTTATTCAAAGACACGTCCCCTCCCCCGCTCGCTCCCATGGATGCCCGCGAGCGCCTTGAGGCAGACTTTTCCGGAGCCGGAGTCACGACCGGCCCGCATCCCATGGCCCTGCTGCGGGCCTCGCTGCCGGGAGTTGTCACGGCATCGGGGCTCCTCGATTGTGAAGGCCGTGTGCGCGTGGAGATTGCGGGCATGGTCATCTGCCGCCAACGACCGGGAACAGGAAAAGGCGTTGTTTTTCTGAGTCTCGAGGACGAGACCGGCGTTGCGAATGCGATTTTGTCACCCGGCTTTTTCGAACGCCATCGCCTCGTCGTGACGCAGGAGTCTTTTCTAAGAATCCGTGGCCGTGTGCAGATCCACCGCGAGACCGTGCACGTCACTGCCGAGGCCGTCTCCCGTCTCGACACCCGCGAGGTCTTTCCCGCGTCAGCGTCACACGATTTTCATTAATCCCAAACAGCCCGGCTTTACGCCGGATCAGGCTCCACTGCGGCAAGTGCTGCGAGCCGACTGTTCTCCGCAATATGCGCTCCCGGCGATAGCGTCGAGATCCTCATGCAGTAGAAAGAACGATAGACAAACACGAGGCCGATCAAGAGAAACACCAGACCGATTGTCATGGCGATGCCCTTGGGTGAGTTCACGGCGATCTCGACAGCCAAAATGCCGAAGAGCGTGGTGAATTTGATGATGGGATTGAGCGCCACCGAGGATGTGTCCTTGAACGGATCACCGACGATGTCCCCAATCACCGTCGCCGCATGAAGCTCGGTGCCTTTCTGCCGAAGATCGACTTCCACAATCTTTTTCGCATTATCCCAGCACCCGCCAGCATTGGCCATGTTGATCGCCATGAAGAGCCCGAACATCGCAATCGAAATCAGATAACCCACAAAGAATACCGGGTCGAGGCACGCGAACGAAAGCGTGAGCGAGAAGACGACGATAAAAATATTAATCATCCCGTGCTGGGCATAGCGGGTGCAGATCCGCACCACCTCGTTGCTGTCGGCAGCTGATGCCCGTTCGCTCGACCCGAGACGGATATTGCGCTTGATGTAGTCCACCGCTCGGTAGGCACCCGTCGTGACTGCCTGCCGGGATGCGCCGACGAACCAATAGACCACCGATCCCCCCATCAAAAGCCCGAGAATAATTCGGGCATCAACAATGCTAAGGTTGGAAAGATCCTGCCAACCAAAATGCTTCTGGAGCATTAGCACGAGCGAAAAGATCATCGTCGTCGCTCCTACAACCGCTGTGCCGATCAGCACGGGCTTCGCGGTTGCCTTAAACGTATTTCCAGCCCCATCGTTGTCCTCCAGCAGGAGCTTCCCATGCTCGAAGTCCGGAGCGAATCCGAAATCCCGCTTGATATCTGACGCCGCGTCGGGCATCTGCTCCAGCATGGAAAGCTCGAAGACCGATTGCGCGTTGTCGGCCACCGGCCCGTAGCTGTCCACGGCAATCGTGACGGGTCCCATTCCCAACATCCCGAAGGCCACAAGGCCAAAGGCGAAGACAGCGGGAAATTGCATGAATTCGCCGAGCGTCGCCGTGCTCGTGACATACGCAATCAGCATGAGCACCGCGAGCGTGAGGCCTTTCCAGAAACAGGAGAAATTACCCGCGACAAGACCGGAGAGGATGGTCAGCCCAGCACCTCCTTCGCTGGTTGCATTCACAACTTCATGGCAATGCGAGCTCTTCGTGCTCGTAAAGATCCGAGTGAGTTCGGGAATGATTGCCGCCGCCAGTGTTCCACAACTAATGATTGTCGCCAGCTTCCACCAGAGGGTCGGAAACTGAACGCCCAGCATCAGAAAACTCACAACAAAGCTCGCGATCACGCACAAGATCGATGTGAGCCACACAAGCGCTGTCAGGGGATGCTCAAAATTGAAGTGACGCTTATTTCCATAAATCATCCGCGTGACCGCCGTGTTGATCTTCCATGAGAGCATCGACATCGGAACCATCACAATCCGCATGGCAAAGATCCAAATGATAAACGTCCACTGGAAATCTGGGACTACCGCCAGCACAATGAAAGTGATCAGCGCCACCCCGGTGACTCCATAGGTCTCAAACCCGTCCGCCGTCGGCCCGACGCTGTCTCCGGCGTTGTCGCCGGCGCAATCGGCAATGACCCCAGGATTTCGCGCGTCATCCTCTTTGATTCGAAACACGATCTTCATCAGATCGCTTCCGATGTCCGCAATTTTTGTGAAGATTCCACCGCAGATCCTTAGCACGCTCGCCCCGAGAGACTCGCCAATCGCAAACCCGATGAAGCACGCGCCCGCCAATGCTGGCGGAACAAATTTTAAGACGGAAATCATTAGGAATAATTCCACGCTGATCAAAAGAACCCCGATACTCATTCCGGAGCGGGTCGGAATCTCGGATATCTCCAATGCTCGCCCGCGCAGCGATGCGAAGGCCATTCTGCTATTGGCAACATTATTGATCAGCATCCCGAACCAAGCGACGGCGAATGACCCACCAATGCCAATGAGGGACCAGAGCAGAATCAATGCGACAGTCGATGGGGCGGCGTGTTTGAGGAATCCGAAATAATAGACAATCGTTGCCCCAATGAGAATTTCGAGGATCAGAATCAGGCGCCCCTGTTGGAAGAGGTAGGTCTTGCAGGTGCCGTAGATGAGAGTCGAAATATCCAGCATGCTTTGGTGTGCCGGGAGACGGAGGAGCTTCCGATATTCGACCCACCCGAAAACCATCCCGAGCATGCAGATCGCAAGCCCAGACCAGAGGATCCCATCGCTGGAAATGCTGAAGGCACCGAAGGAAAATGCCGCCGACCGGTCGGTCGGAAGGGCAAGGTCAGCCTCGGAGGCGAGGCAGCAAAGTGAAGGCAAGAGAAGCAGAGCAAAAGTCCAAGCGAGTTTCTTGATGGTGGTGGTGTGTTTCATTTTGGGATGGGGAGAATGGAGGGGCATCCGGCACTGGCATGGGTGCACCAATAGGATTAGTTCCACTAATACAAGCCATCTTTGGCACTACCAGCCCGTTTGCAAACTATCGCTGAGTTTCTTGCTCTAGCGCAAAGATCTCGCCGCAATCCAACGACGTTATGGCTTGCGTCCGATCGACCGGATGTAGGCAACAAGCTGATCCAACTGCTCGGACGTGAGAACGGTCGCATAAGCCGGCATGGCCGCTGCGTAACCCTTTACAATATGCGCCTGCGGGTGGGTGATGGATTCGCGAAGGTAGGCTTCGTCAGCCATGGCTTCTGTGCCGTCGGTGAATATCTGCACCGTGCCAAACACCCCATGTAACTGAGGAGCGAGCTCGGCGGATCCCTGCATATGACATGCGGCACAGCCTTGCCCGAGAAATACCTTTTTCCCCGCTTCAGCCATGGCTCCCGCAGCATCTACCGGATGGAGAATGGAAGGGAGGGCGAGAAGAACATAGATCGCCGCGATGGCCAAGAGGACGGTCCCCCAGAGCGCATGAAGCCAGTCGGCGAAGCGATATCTGGCATTCATCAAGAACTTGATCGTCATGAGCGAAACAACAAGCACGATGAGGATCCCCACACTCCACGTCGCACCATAGAGCTGAGGAAAATGCGCGCTGAGCATCAGGAACAGGACGGGAAACGTCATGTAATGGTTGTGCAGGGACCTCGCCTTCGCCGCTTTTCCCAGCTCGGCATTGTGCGGACGCCCGGCTTCCAGTGCCGCCATGATTTTCCTTTGATTGGCAATGATGTGGAAAAAAACATTCGCCGACATCATTGTCCCCATCATGGCTCCAATCTGCAGGTAGACCGCGCGGCCGTTAAAGACCGTGTTGAATGCGAACGCAGCCAGGAAGAGGAAGGCCAAGGAGAGCGCGACGGCCAGCCAGGGGATTTTCCGCAGCGGAGAGCGCCACAGTTGGTCATAGACCAGCCAGCCAGAAAGAAGGCCGCCAAGACTGATCATCACGGCGACGTAGCCCGGCATTTCTGACTTGGAACCATCCAAAAAGAACGACCCTCCACCCACATGGTATAGGGTGAGCAGAAGGACAAATCCGCTGATCCATGTCGTATAAGACTGCCACATGAACCAATGCAGAGGCACAGGAATCGCCCCCGGCCGGAGGGTCAGCTTCTGAAGATGGTAAACGCCACCGCCATGCAGCATGTCGAGCGTTCCCAGCAGATCCTTGTCGGCATCTTTTCCCGGCTTCAGAAGGTTGAACTCCATCCAAGTAAAAAGCAGGGAGTTCCCAATCCACATGATCGCTGCGAGCACATGCACGAAGCGAAAAATCACTGCGACCCAGCCGACGAGATCAGAATCCATTCAGGGGTTGCGGAAGCATGTCATGTGCCAGCCAGGGCGGGCACGGGCGCTTTTAAGTCACCGGTCGGGGGGCTACCGGAGCCGATGGAACAAAAACCCACCGCATTCCCGCAGCATTCGCCGCCTCGATGCCGATGGGGCTGTCCTCGAAGACTAGACACGCCGAGGGATCGACCCCGAGCCGACCTGCTGCAATGAGAAATGGATCTGGCGCGGGCTTGCCCCGCTCATAGTCTTCCGCGCAAACCACGGCTTGGAAAAGATCACGAATGCCAAGCGCTGCGAGCGTGGCATCCACGAGCTCATGTTGCCCGCCGGAGGCGACCGCCATCGGGATGACTCCGGACATCTGCCGGGCGATTTCGAGCACTGGAGTGATAGACCTCACTTCGGAGATCATCTGGAGGTAGTAGCCTTCCTTGACCCTCACCGTCTCAGCCGCGTCGAGGTGGGTCCCGAACATTTCATTGAGCTGACCGACGATCACGTGAGTCGGCGTTCCTCCCCATGAATAAAAAAGCTCCTCGGGGAACTGCCCTCCAAACTCTTCCATCGCCCTCGTCCATGCGCGAAAGTGAAGCGGCATCGTATCCGCTAGAGTTCCATCACAATCAAAAATATATCCCTCAAAGGAGCCGGTAGGAATTTCAAGATTCACACGGCGGAGCATCGTTAGATTTCTTCTCGTTGCACGAAGAATGTTACGATTTTTTGCACCTCTGAAACATCAAAGAGACAGGTCTTTTTGGTTGGCCTCGTTCGACTCTGCGATCGCTTGGACTTCGTCGAGCGATTCGACTCGTTGGAGGGAGGACCGAAGGCGGGCGCCCGAGGGCATGCCACGCGTGTAGGCCATCAGGCGGGCTCGCATGGCTTTCATGGCGAGAATCTCCTGCCCGTCCCACCACGCGATCTCCTCGCGGCAATGCCTGACGATGAATTCCCATTTGTCGTGGAGAGAGACTGGCTCCGGGATAGCATCCCCGTCCATCGCCTTGCGGATGTCTCGAAAGATCCATGGGTGGCTCATCGCCGCGCGTCCGATCATGAGTCCGGATACCGGCGACTCCTTGAGTCTGTCCAGTGCGACCGAGGCCGAGTCGATGTCTCCATTCCCGATCACTGGCACGGACACCGCGGCGGCGACGGCAGCGATCACATTCCAATCCGCCTTTCCCGAATAACCCTGTTCTTTTGTCCGTCCGTGAACCGCGATGCGTTGAATCCCCTCGCCGGCCAGAATCGAAGCGGTTTCGACGGCATTGACCGATTGGCTGTCCCATCCGATCCGGATCTTCGCCGTCACGGGCACCGCGTCGGCTGCTCGAACGACACAGTTGGCGACGCGGGCGAGAAGCGGGCAGTCCCGGAGCAGGGCGGAACCACCATTGCGACAGACGACTTTGTTCACAGGGCATCCGAAATTGAGATCGATAAAATCCGGCGCAACCCAGTCGATGACCGCCTTCACTGCCTCCGCAAGATGCTCGGGATTTGCCCCGAAGAGCTGGATGCCCAAAGGACGCTCGGAGGGATCGAATTCCAGATACCGTTTTGTTCTCTGATTCCGATGAAGGATCCCCTCAGCCGAGACGAACTCGGTGGTGAGAACATCTGCCCCAAGTTCCCGACAGAGGCGGCGGAAGACGGTATTAGTCACGCCCGCCATCGGCGCGAGAAAAAGCAGCGGACGCCCGGGCTGCGAGGAGATCACACCGTTCCGTCCGGCGCCAGAAGGAGGGTCACCTCCCGCTGGACCTCCGGGATTTGGTCAAAGCCCAAGTGAGGATTCGCGAGAACAATCGTCTCGCCGGTGCCGACATGTTCATAGACGAGCATGTCGTCGTCTTCACTCTCGATCGGCTTCAGCAGGCGCTTGCGCTCGAGCATGAGCGCAAGAATGTAGCGGACGTTCGCATAGGTCGGGTCGTTGTCCGAGATGAGTCGGCGGAGCAGGCCCTCTGCATCGTCGCGGGGAAGCGGCTCTGGAGGGCGGGCGGCCGGGGGTTCATACTTTGACTTCCAGAACGAAAACGGCTGGAGATTGTCATTTCGCGAGTTCCACGCCTCTTCGGAAAGGTCCTCGCGACAAAAGCCATCGCCATCGCGAGTCAGCATCGTAAAGAAAACTTCGCCGGGCTGAAACTCCCGTGCCGTTCTCGCGCAGGCATGTGCCCTCGATTTGATCTCCCAGTCAGCTTGCATGATTTAAAATCCCGGAATTTTTATCTTCGTCATCTCGCGGTTCGTCGAGCGAAGCCACAGGAGGAATAGCCCGATACCAAAAAAGACGATCATCGGAACCCATGCTGCGACAAACGGCGACAGGCGTCCGCCCTTCCCCAGAGCAATGAAAAGGCTGCTCAGAAAAACGAGAGAGAAGAATAGCCCAATGGCGACGGCGACTCCTCCGAGGATCCCCCGGCGGGAATAGACGATTCCCATCGGTGCAGCGAGGAACACCGCGACAAAGCACACCCACGGCAGCGCATGGCGGTAATCGAGATGCGTGCGAAAGGGAGCCAATCGGATCTCAGGAAAATCCGAGTTAAAATTCAGGTAGTCCCTCAGCTCTGGAACCGAGAGGTAGTCGGGGTTCATCCGCGAGCTCGCGATTCTCCAAGGCGTCTCACTCCAGCCAGAGAGGACGAGTTCCTGCGCGCTTTCGGACTTTGTAATATCGCCAGCCTCGTTCATTTCGACATACCGCGCATCGAGCAACCTCCAATTACCCGAATTCGGATCGAAATACGCCTCGCGAGCATACCATTGGTGAATGATCTCTCCAATTTCGTTCTGCTGAATGATCTGCACGTCCTGAAGCCGGTTGCGCCCGAGGTTGACATCCCGCGAGAACCACGTGCGCAGATCAATCCGATTGCGGAACAGGTGCCCGCGAATGACGGCTTCGGATTTTTTTCCTCTCTTAATATCGCGGATCATCTGCTTCTTGGCCGCTGCCGCATGCGGAGCGCCCTCGAAGTTAAAAAGCGCCGTCGCGCCCGTGAGCAGGAGGCCGATCACCATGAGCGGGACAAGAATCCTGGTCACACTGAGTCCGGCGCCGAGCATGGAAATGATCTCGTTCGATCTCGACATCGCCGTCAGCGAGTAGAGGAGCGCGAGAAGAAGGGCGATCGGCATGCAGATCACAAAAATCTCGGGAATCTGCGATGCGTAGTAGGCGACGAGATCCGGGAAAGATGCTCTTCCCTGGATAAAGTCCGGCAAGTTATCGCTCAGGTCGAAAATGAACCAGATGCCGATAAACCCGAGGAAGCAATACAGAAACGGGACGAGAAATTTCTGCAGGACGTAACGGTCCAGAATCGTCATCAGGCACCGTAGCTTTTCGTAAACTTCTTCCGGCTCTCGGCCTCAACAGCCGGTGCCGCAGCCTCCTCGACGGCCTCTGCCACCGGGGCATCCAAGACATCGGGGACGGGGGCCGACTCCATCGGTGATGACGAGGCACCTGACGACGCTTGGACGAACGCCAGACGCAGATCGGCCAGCACGCGAGTGAGGATCTCGGTTTCCTCTTTGTTAAGATTCCCACGCGTCTTCTCGTGGATCATTTCCAGCTGATCGATGAAGAGGCGGGCGACTTCGAGATTGACCTCTGGCTGGCCCGTTTGAGGGTTCGGGATCCGGCCGAGGAACATGGCAGCCTGCTGGGCCTGCATCATGACAAATTCGATGAACCGCTGGGTCATTTCGCCAAGGGCGGTGGATTTTTGGACTTCAGGCATAAATTTTATTGGGGTTTGGTTGCTGCGGGTTTTTCCGGAGGAAGCACGACGGCCTCGACCCGCGACGGCGATGCGAAATACTTTGCCGCAGTTTGCCGGACATCGTCGAGCGTGATTTTTTCAATCTCCTCGCGGCGGCGGGAAAATGCGTCGTAGCCAAGCCCCATCAACTCATCCACAGCGCAGGTGGCGGCAAACGCCGCGTTGCTCTGGTTTCGGATCGCCTCGCCGCCGAGCAGCTTCTTTTTTGCGCGGGCGAGTTCCTCCTCCGCGAGGCCATCTTTCGCCAGCGCGGCGATCTCGGAACGAAACTCCGTCGTGACGGCTTCGACTTTCGCCGGATCGGTTCCAAGATAAAAGATAAATGCCCCGGGCGCGAGTCCGTAAAATTGTGCGGCCCCGACAAAGTAGGCCAGACCCATCTTTTCGCGGATTCGGTCAAAGAACCTCGACCCGAGATCGTTCGAGGCCTCGTTGATCAATTCCATCTTCGCGCGATCGGGACCGGAGGCCGTCGTTCCTTGAAATCCGACCATCACAATCGCCTGCTTTTTATTGATGTCCGCGCGAACGGATTCGTTACTTGCGAGCTTTGCAGGGACAGGCGGGTCATTGAACGCGAGGTCTCCGGAAGGCATGGCGGCAAAATACTTCTCAGCCAACTTGCGGACCTCTTCGGCTTTCACGTTGCCGAAGACGGCTATGACTCCGTTTTTCGCAACGGCAAATTCTTTATGAAACGACTTGAGCTGATCCGGCGTGATTTTTGCGACGGCCTCGGGCGAGCCAAGATTTCGAAGTCCGTAAGGATGAGATCCGAACAACTTCGCCCGGACGAGGTTCCTCGCCAGAGCCGTTGGCTGTTCCTCCTCTGCTTTGAGCGAGGCGATTTGGGTGGACCTCTCCAGCTCGACTTCGCGAGCCGGGAAAATGGGATTGATCAGGACATCTGCGAGAATCTCTAATCCCACGGCTAGGTCTGGTTGCATCACGTCAACCGAGAGACTGAAACTGTTGTTGCCACTATCCGAGGCGATGTTTCCTCCGACGTTTTCGATCTGCTCGGCGATTTGCTCTGCCGTCCGAGTCGAAGTTCCTTTGACGAGCGCCCGTGAAAAGAGCCGCGTGATCCCGTTCGTCTCATTCGTTTCCGCAAGAAGCCCGCCGCGGAAGACCGCGTTGATCGATACCAAGGGAAGGCGAGGATCCTCCCGCACGAGGAGACGGAGGCCGTTAGAGAGAGTGAATTTTTTGATTTCTGACGCGGGTGCCTTTTCAGCATCTGCTGACTTGGTCGCAGCAAGGGTGCCGGGAGGATTCAGCGAGGTGGCATTGATCCGGTCCTCGCGCAGGTATTCCCGCGCAACGCGGCGGACGTCATCCGGAGTCACTGCGGCAATGGCTTCAAGGTAGTGCTTGCTGAAATCGAGATTTCTCGTCAGCAGCCAATTCGAGCCAAGATCCGAGGCCTTGCCACGCGCGGTCGTCATGCCCCCGAACTGAGCGGCGAGGATCGACCTCTTCGCACGCTCCAGCTCGGCGGCCGTGACTCCGTCTTTCTTCAGGCGGGCGACAACCGCCAGCGACTCGGCCTCGACCTTCTCGCGCTTGTCGGGATCTGTGACCGCTTGGATTACAAAGACCCCATCCGTCTGCAGCGAGAACATCCCAGCGCCGATGCTGTGAGCCAGCTGCTTGCGTTCGCGAATTTCGCGGTTAAGCACGGAGCTTCTCCCCGAGCCCATGACCTCGCCAAGGACTTCGAGAGCCGGAGCGTCGGGATCTGTGAGGCCCGGAATCCTCCATGCGAGTGCGGATCGGGAGAGTTCTGTGGGAAATTCCTCGTGCGCGTCGCGACGTCCCATCTGAGGCGGCTCGGAAGCGATGTAGACAGGGTCCAGCGCGCGCCTTGGCTGTTTCTCAAACAACTTGGCGAGTTCCTGATGGATCTTTTCCGCATCGACGTCACCCACCACGACAAACGTCAGATTGTTCGGGACGTAGCGGGCTTTGTAATACTTCATCACGTCGTCTCGCGTGAGTTTGTTGTAAACATCGAGGTATCCGATCACCGGGTGCCGGAACGGACTCTCCGAAAAAACCGTCCGCAGCATGAGTTGCGAGCTCTGACGATCCGGATCATCAAAGCCCATCGCAAACTCCCTCCGGATCACTTCCTGTTCTTTCGTGTATTCCGCTTCGGGCAGCGTGGCATTCATCATCGCATCCGCAAGGATTGCCACCGCGTCCGAGGCTCCTTCCTTCGGAACATCGATCCAATAAACCGTCCTGTCGAACGACGTGTAGGCATTGATATACCCGCCTTGTTCCTGCACTTCCCGCGCGATCGATCCCGGCGGGCGCGAGTCCGTGCCCTTGAAGAGCATGTGCTCGAGAATGTGCGAGAGGCCTGCTCCGAGCTTCTCTCCCTCCTGGATGCTTCCCGTTCCGCACCACGCTTGGACACTGGCTACCGGAGCGCTCCGATCTTCCTCAACGATCAGCGTGAGGCCATTATCAAAATGGAAGGTTTTCGCCTGGCTCCCGGGCAAAACCGGAGCGGTCTTGGCAGACGCATGAGCTAACGTGAGGGCTATGGCGGCGGACATCGGGAATAATAACGACTTCATTCTCCGCATCCGACCCCGCCGGACGCGGGATCGTTCAAACGATTTTTGGCTGGCTCGAAGGGAACGACGAAAGCTTCGTGAAAATCGTAGTGCCCGGAAAAGTCCCCAAGCGAGTCGTCATCGGTTTTTCCGAATACGCCGGCTTGGACGAGATTGAAAACCATGTGCCCGATGTCGTCGCAGGCGCGCACGCCCCAATAATCGAGAACGGTCATCGCCATCGGACCAAATTGGTCGAGCGCATGAATCCGGAATCCTTCGATCAATTCTTTCCCAGCCACGTGTCCGCTCGTGTCTTTCTTGGCCTTCTTCCGGCGCTTGAGCGTGGCTTCGAGTGCATCTCGCAGGAACGCGTAAGCTTCGACATGGTATCTTCTATCTTCTTTGGAGAGGGCCTCGACGGCTTCTTGGAATCCGATGGTCTGCATGGGTAAAATCAACGTTCGGCCGCGACGGGAACAGAAGCCCCCGCAGCAACCGAATTTCTCCAGTGCATGGTGCCGAAGCCCAACATGAAGATCAAAACGAATCCTGCGACGATCACCTGTTCTTGGCGAGTCAGCTCAAACATGCTCGAACATTATCGCGTTTCCGCCGGGGTGCAAGTGGACGCTTCGAGGGTGAGGATCGCGACAGCCCCATCCGAGTGACCGACGGCCAGGAGGGGCTTCGAGGGGTGCCATGCGAGCGCGACAACGCCAGCGCTTCGCCGCACCCGCTTGCGCCGAACCTGCTTCGCTTCAAACGTAAAAATGAGCAGGGCACCCGTCTCGTCTCCGGTCGCGAGTTGGTCCGTGACCGGAGAGAACGCCGCAGCGATCACGTCGCTATCGTGTCCGTCGAGTTGAATCGGAGTGACTCCTTCGGGTCCAGACTCTCCCACGCAAGGCCAGATCGTTACGACGGGACCTCCGCCCGTGGCCAATTTTTTCCCGTCGGCAGAAAAATCCATCGCCAGCACCTTCGTCTCGTAGCCCTGAATATGCAGCGGATAGTCCCGCGAAAAGTCGTAGATATGGACGCTCGGGGTTTGATCCGCGGTCACCAACCAGCGTCCGCACGAACTCCAATCAACTCCCAAGCTTGCGCCGCCCCAGTCGAACCGCGCATACGGCTCGCCGCCGCCAAGCCGCCACATCCGCGCCCCCCCGGCACCGACGATGGCGAGTTCGGAGGAATTTGCCGGGTTCCAGACAAAGTCCATCACCGTCGATGGCATCGGCGGGAGCGGACTTCCAGGCCGTAACGATTTGTCAAAAACGTGAAGGTCTTTTCCCTGTCCAGCTGCGAGAAGTTTTCCATCGGGACTCGTGCGGACGCGATCAATCAGCCCACGACCGGGGGTCACTTCGCGGGATAGGGAAAACCGAACCTTCCCATCGAACCCACACGTCACGAGCTGCCCTTGAAACCACGCGGGCCGCCCGTTACCGAGGAGATGTTCCGGGCGTCGCTCATGGATTCGCCCGCCTTCGTCCACGATGAGAGTCTCGCCCGTGGAGGGAGTAATCGCGAGCAAAGCCCCGTCCGGCGACCAAGCCAGGTCGAGGATATTGTCTGCCGCAAGCAATGGCCCCAGCTCGGTCATGCCAAGCAGGATTCGAAGCCCTTCTCCAACGCAGCTCGGTCGAGATGTCGTCCGATGAAAACGAGACTATTGGCCCGTTTTCGGTCGCCCCACGGTCCGCCGTTGGCCGCATCAATGATCATGTGAACGCCCTGAAAGATCACGCGGTCGGGATTGCCTCGAAGCGCAAAGACTCCCTTCATCCGAAAAATGTCTGCCCCCTGCTCGCGAACGACCCCGCTGAGCCACTCGTTGAGCTTTTTGCCATCGCAATCGCCGGCGTGTTGGATGCCGACGCTCGTGATGTGCGAGTCGTGTTCATGGTGTCCCTTCGTCGCGTGCTCATGGACCGGACCGAGCGGAATGCCTTCTTCGGAGAGAGTCATTTCCAGTTCCTCTGGGTGATGTTCCGTAAACACCGCCAAGTGCGACGCTCCCCCTGCCTTGAGGCTCCATCGATGCGTGCCAGGTTCGACGAGAAGGCGGTAAAGCGTGCCATCCGCCACCAAGCCAGACTCGGCTGCCCGGTCTGAAGCCTCATCAGCAAAGGCACGAACGCCTTTTTCCATCGCCGCAGGAAAATCCTCAGAACCGGCGACGGGAAAGATCGCGAGCTCCATGGTCGGGTCTGGCGCGGCCTTGGTCACCAGATCGAGCGTTCCTCCACGGGTCGGGAATACACCGCCCCACTCGAACGGATATTCGGGCTCGAGGAACTTCGGATCGACTTCCATCGCATGATCCAGATCGAAGCCACCGATCTCCATGACCTTCGCAACCGCAATATCCGCATTTGTTGTCCGGTGGATCGTCGCCAGCGCATTCATCGAGCGGATGCGGGTCTCAAGCCCCACCAGTGCCTCCTCGTCAACAAGATCGCACTTGTTCAGCAGGACCACATCGGCAAAGGCAATTTGCTCGCGCACCTCGTCGCTGTCATCGAGATGTTTGAGGACATGCTTGGCATCCACCAGAGTCACGACTCCGTTGACGTGAAGCTTGGCCTTCAACTCGTCATCGACAAAAAATGTCTGCACAACCGGCCCCGGATCCGCGAGTCCGGTCGTCTCGATCAGGATGTGGTCAAACTTGTCCTTCCGCTTCATCAGGTTCCCAAGAATCCGAATTAAATCCCCACGAACGGTGCAGCAGATGCACCCATTGTTCATTTCGAAGAGTTCCTCATCCGCGTTGATCACAAGCTCGTGGTCGATCCCCACTTCCCCAAACTCATTCTCGATCACCGCAATGCGAAGCCCGTGTTCTTCTGTCAGAATCCGGTTGAGCAATGTCGTCTTCCCGGCCCCAAGAAAGCCGGTGAGAATCGTAACTGGCGTTGTGTCCATACTGCTAAAGAAGCCAGCCGACCTTTTGATGCAAGAAACTTGTGCCGGATGTCTCGATGATTGTTGAGCACGCAGACATGCAGACACGCGAAACGGGTCTATCCGCGAATCTCGCGAAACGTGCCCCCGTATCCGGGTTCGTAGAGGGACAGGCCGGCGAGCTTGCTCATTGCTTAAAAATGGGAGTCGATGGCGAAGAGCCTTACGCCGTCCTGAATGGCCAGCGAGGCGATGACCACGTCGGGCCATGGAAAAGTCAGACCTTTGTCGCGGAGTTTCCACGCGAGCGAAATGGCACGGTCCCAGTCCTGCTCTGTGCAGGCACAGTAAGGGATCACAGAGAAGTGGTGACCGAGCCGGCGACGCTCCTCCGGGCGAGCCCCTCCCAACACCTCCAACCGGACGGGAGCGCACCATTGCGCCTCGTGGGCCTCCAGCAATCCCTCGAGTGCCAGCTTGACCTGAAAGGAGAAAGGGGTCAGTCAAAGATATTTGACAATATCTCCCGGGTTTTCGTGTATCGTTTTTTCCGAGGGCCCTTCGCGTTGCGGATCCGGCGGAGTTGCTGGGAGACGTTCGCTGCGCTTTTCATCCTTAACTCCTTCGCGATCCATGCTTGGGGCGTGCTGGTCTTTTCTGAGAGCGATTCCGCCAATACCACCTTGCGGACGTCCGATCCGGAAGAATTGTCCAAGTCTGCCACTTTGAGTTGAAGCAGTCTCATCCCCTGACGGAGAATGCGCTCCGCCTCTCCCGCATCGTGTGCCCTGAAAACCAAGCTGGACCGGTAGGTGGCGCTTCGTCGCGACTTGATGAGTGCGCTGCCGAGGGTGAGTGCTTTTTCGGAAAACGCCTGCGACCCCCAATACCATCCACGCCGCAAGTGGCTCAAGCGCCCGTCCATTGTTTCCGGCACGGGCACAATGCCAGCCGATTCCAATTCTTCTCTCGCACGTTCGTCCAGCCGCTCGACAAAGTCCCTCCGTCCGGACGTTGTGTCGCTCAGGCCAAACGCCGCAAAACCCGCCGCCACGCACGACCAAGCATACCGTTTCCTGTCTCGACTCGCATAGACCGCTCGCACACTGCTCCATGGGTAATCCCACACGCTGCCGCCAGCGGCGACATCCACCGCACCAGCGCGCGCCGGATTGAGGTGAATGTAATCGAGCAAAGTCGTAAAATAATCCGCGTTTCCTCCCTCAACCAACACTGCCTTGTAGCGGTCGCCAAAGACCCTGCCCCAGAGTCTGTGCTTCGTGTTGAGTCGGCGTGTATATGTATTTTGGAGCCATTTCATCCCCTCCACAAGATTCGCTTCAGGCGTCTCGACCAGGAGGTGGTAATGATTGTTCATCAGCACCCACCCATGCACCATCCAACCAGTCCGCTCGCATGTCTCTGCCAGGGTTTTTAGAAAAAACCGACGGTCATCGTCGTTGAAAAAGATGTCCCCACGGCGGTTGCCCCGCGCCATCAGATG